>ERZ779877.1470-NODE-1470-length-20057-cov-4.344766_pt1 | contig 20057 bp, 13 predicted proteins | sample MGYA00511556_ERZ779877 | MGnify/ENA primary metagenome ERZ779877 (study PRJEB29588, sample SAMEA2159338) | human gut metagenome | biome: human gut; feature: human-associated habitat; material: faeces | place: Denmark | collected 2008/2010 ...
CGTCTTGGAGTGCCGGTCGTTCCGGTCGGCGTGCGTGTCGGCGGAGTGGATTATCTGGTGTCGGTAGCGGTGGATACCGGTTCCGACCGTGTGTTCGATCTCAATACACCTTTCGTCCGTCGCAACGGCCTGCTGGGCACACAGAAACCATTTGCCATCTCGCGCATAGCCGGTACGGTGAAGGACGGCGATGAACTTCAGAATGTGTACTTCGATTCGGTAACACTGGGAGATTCACTGACTTTGCCTCGCATACCCGGTGCCTTTTCTACGGTGACAACGGGTGTACAGGCCAGTGACGCGATGGACGGCGTGTTGGGCAACAACTTCCTGCAACGTTTCAACCAACTCTATGACTTCAAGAACAATTATCTCTATCTGGAGGTGAACGACCGTCTCTACACTCCTTTCTATGACTTTCTGGTTCGTTGAACAGGAAGTTCACATCCTTGTAATGCTTTGTACATATCCTTGACGCAGGTTGTGCACATCCTTGTGACAGGAAAACTACAAACTGAGTGCATCAGTTCTCTTTCAATTATCTTTGAATAAGATAGGAGGCGGCTCAGAAGAGTCAAAAAAGCCAAACTACGTTTCCCTTTTTTGTCTCTTCGCTCGCCTTTCACTATCTTTGCACCACCAAAAGTCAGTGGATAAGAAAATATGAACGGAACGGAAAACGACACATACGCTAAGATAATAATGCTCGGCACGGGATATGCCACGGCAACAAACTGCTACAACACCTGCTTCCTGCTGAAGACGGCGGGCGGCATGCTGCTCACCGACGCGGGCGGCGGCAACGGCATACTGACACAAATGGAAAAGGCGGGAGAGGACGTGACGCGACTCAACGACATGTTTGTCACACACGCACACACCGACCATGTGCTCGGAGCGGTGTGGATAGTGAGAAACGCCATTCAGAATAACATAAACGGACTGCGCACTGAGGTGCTCAACGTCTATGGTCACGAGAGGGTGATAAACGTGCTGCACAGGATATGCGAGATGACTCTTCCGGGCAAATATATACCGTTGCTCGACAGTGCTGTGCACTTCGTCACGCTGTCAGACGGCGACTCGTTCAGCGTAGGAGACATGGGCTTCACGTGCTTCGACATTCATTCCACTAAAGAGAAACAGTTCGGCTATCGTGCCTCTCTGCCGGGAGGAGTGAGCCTGGTGTGCCTCGGCGACGAACCGTTCAACGAGGCCAACCGCGCCATGGCCATGGATGCCGACTGGCTTATGTGCGAGGCGTTCTGCCTGTATGCCGACCGCGAGGTGATGAAACCCTACTCCAAACACCACAGCACCGCGCTCGACGCGGCACGCATGGCGACAAGCCTCAACGCCGCTAACCTGATGCTGTTCCACACTGAGGACAAGAACATGGCAACGCGCCGACTGACCTACACGCAGGAAGCCGCGACAGCCTTCGCCGGCAACATATTCGTGCCCGACGACCTCGACTGCATCGTCGCCTCAAAAAGAACTGAATGACAAGACCGTCGTGCGGAGACGGACGGACAACGGCGTCACTCGTCCGACGCCGATGAGTTGTGACCATACGACCGGTATTCGTGGGGAGTGAACCCGGTGGCTTTCTTGAACATGCTGTAAAAATGCTCCGCCGAGCCGTAGCCCAGCATGGCGGCAATCTCCTTTGCCGACGACGATCTGCCGACAAGCATCTGCTTGGCACGCTGTATCCTCAGTTCCTGAAAATATTTTGCCGGAGCATAGCCCGTATATTCCCTGAAAGCCTTTCTGAACCACGAGTAACTCATGTTGAGATATTCGGCCAGTTGCTCGGCACTTATGTTCTCGCCCACATGCTCTTTCATGTATATGCGTGCCTTCTCTATCTTCTGACGTATGGCGCTCATCTCAAACTGCTTGTTGCGCGAGAGCGATATCACCATGCCAAGCATGTGCATCACTATGCCCGCAAGATATTGCTGCGACGACACAGCGTCGGCCTCGGCTATGTGGAGCGCGCGCGAATAGAGCGACACGAACTCCTCGCTGAGTCCGATGTCTATCACGGGCTGGTCCTCACAGAAGAATCCCTCCTTGACAAGATTGTCGGCCACAGGTCCCTCGAAGCCTATGTAATACTCGTTCCATCCCACGTTGCGGTAGGGCTGATAGGTGTGCCACTTACCCGGAAACACAAGCATTAGCCTTCCGCTGCACACGTGTTTGTTGACCACACACTCCGAAGAGAACTGTCCGCAGCCTTTTGTTATATACACAAGCTGATACTCATGAAGAACGCGTCCCTTCTCAGCATTGAAGAAATAGCCCGAAGGATGCTCCTTCAATGGATATGGAGAATTAGGAGCAATGAACTCAAACCCCACGGTGTTCACCCACAGTCCGAACTTGCGGTCCGTGTCGTTTACTATGAGATATTTGAATTCCACACCGTCGCTGCTGAAATCGTTAGTCATAACAAGAGTTTTATTATCAGGTCTGATGGCGTTCGCCGACAATAGCAAGGGCTGCGACAATGACGTGAGAACCCGTCTTACAGGTATTAATACCGCCGAGCCACCATCTTTATTATACGTAGAAGGACAAAGACTGCGGCAACGACGGACTGCCGGAATGAGGGCCGACCGGTTATGACATTGCCGGGCCGATGTCTGTTTCAGGCAAATATAATAAATTCGCCATAAAAAGACGACTGATGCGATTTAACTTTTATCAAATACTGCGTAATATTATATCATTTGCATCCAAAACGTCTTCGACAGACATTCCGGATGCACCTGACGTATGATATAACAATAACCTAAATGCTGAAATACGTGCGCCACGCCGCCTATTTGGGCAGATGGAACACTTCGGATATCTCGCGCATCTGCTCCTGAGACATGCCGTCGGGCTCGAAGCCCATGTTCTTGGCGGCTATGTAGATGAGAGCAGACTTGTTGAGAACGTCAACCTGGTCGAACGCCGCCATGATGTCGGTATCGACTGCGAACACTCCGTGCTTCTCCCACATCACCACATCGTAGTCGGAAAGCTCGCTGATGGTGGCCTCGGCCAGCTCTACCGAGCCCGGCAACTTGTAAGGCACGATGCCCAGACCGCGCGGACAGAACGCCTTGGTCTCGGGAATCATGCTCCAAAGCAGGTTGGTAGCAACGTCTTTCTCGAGAAAACGGCGGCAGTGGCTCATGGCGACGAGCTCTATGGGATGGGTGTGGAGCGACGCGCGGTAGGGCGAGCCGATGGACAGCAGATGGTCGTGCACACTGAGATGCGAGGGCAGCTCAGAGGTGGGACGCACCGGATTGTCGGCTATGATGACATAGCTGGCGCAGTCGTCGAGTATGCGTATCACCGAGCCGTTGTCCATAGGGCGGCGCGCAAGGTCGCGCATGCGGCGGTTGGTACCCTTACAGAAGAAGTAGCATCCGCGCAGATGGGGCAGCGTGACGCCTATGGGCATCACGTCGCTTATGGCCGGCATCTGTCTGATGGCGTCATCCACATATTCGGTGATGTTTATGGTTATGTTGCCGCCGTTGCGCTCGGCCCAGCCTTTCTGCCACAGATAGCCGGCTGTCTCGGCAACCTTCTCCACTTCGGCAGCAAGTGCCGGACGATTGTTCAATATAGATTCCATATACATATTTTATTGCTCCGTGCCGGACCTATTGTCCTATCAGTCCAGACAAGAGCAGGTTAATCATTTATTTTTACATCTCACGACCGCGTGAAACGGTGCAGGACACACACAGCCATACGGTCTGACCTACGGCCTAACGCACGGCTCTGAAACTGTAAGTGCCCGACCCTATCTCGCAGACGACGAATCCTCCTTCTGTCTTCAATACTCTTATGCCGGCCTCTGTCAGGCTCTTTCCGCCCTCAGTCACGCTGTCAGCCGCAGTGGCGGGGATATATACCGTGGCCGATGTGTTGGCAGGTATGGTGACATGCCATTGTAACGACGAGCCGTCTTTCTTCCACGAGCTGACTATCTGTCCGTGAACAGAGTGGTAGGAACAGTCCACATAGTTAAGCGTGTCGGTGAGCAGAGGTCTCATTATCAGTTTCTTGAACCCTGGATGAGCATAGTCGCTCTTTATGCCCGCCAGGTCCTCATAGAACCAGATGAGCAGATCGCCCAGCAGCATGACATGATTCTGCGAGTCTATCCAGCGTTCCATGCCGTCGCCGTTCCAGTGTTCCCACACGGTGGTGGCACCTTTCTTTATCATGTATCCGAAGCTCGGATAGTCGGTCTTCTGCAACATTCCGTAAGCAAGGTCAGGACGTCCTATCTCCGTAAGCCCGCGCATCAGCCACTGACATCCTATCACTCCGGTGCTTATGTGTCCCTTGAAGTCGTGCTCTATGAGCCTTACCGTGTTGCCGGCTATGTCGTTACGATAGTCGTCGGGCACAAGTCCGAAGCTTAGCGCCAGCAGGTTCGACGTCACGGTGTTGTTGCTGTATGAGCGTTTCTCCTTATCCAGGAACTTATTGTTGTAGGCTTCCTTGACAACAGCCGCCTGTTCGTCGAACTCGTTACGGTCGCCATCCTTGCCCAGAAGGGAGGCAAAATAGGACATGGTCTTGAGCATATAATAATAGTAAGCCGTACCTATCACCGCCTTGTCGGTAATCAGCGACGGTATCTGCGGGTCGTTGGCGGTGAACACTTCGGGCGGTGTGCACCAGTCGCCGTAAACATCACGCGGCATGATATGGTCCGGAGTCAGATACTTGTCGCGCATATAGTACAGCCATTTCTTCATCGAAGCATAATGCTCGGTTATCGGTTGTATGTTGCCGAACTGCGTGTAAAGCATCTTCGACACCGTGAGATAAGTGCCGGGCCACGTCATGTTGTCGGTGTAAGAGCTCCAGTAGCTCGGAGCGATGTCGGACACGCTGCCGTCCTCGCGCTGGGTTATGCGTATGTCGTGCACCCATTTCGCGTACAGATTATTGTTGTCGAAGAGGAAGCTCTCGCCGTACGATCCGATGGCTCTGTCGCCTGTCCATCCCATTCTCTCCGTACGTTGCGGGCAGTCGGTGGGCATGCCGCGGTAGTTGCTGCGCACACTCCAGTAGGCGTTGTGGTAGATCCGGTTTATCATCGAGTCAGAAATAGCGAAATATCCGGTCTGCAGCATGTCGTCGTAAAGCACCTGTCCCTCGAAATCATCAATAGAGGGCGTACCGGGATAATTGGTTATCTCCACATATCTGAAGCCATGAATGGCAAAGCATGGCACCCACGTCTCCGTTCCCTCGCCCTTCAGTGTGTATTTGTCGGTGGCGAGTCCGCCGCGCAGATTGTCCAGATTGACGCTTCCGTCATCGTTAAGGAACTCCGCGAAGCGCAGCTTCACTTCCCTGCCACGCTCACCCTTGACTTTCATCTTGAGGCGTCCGGAGAAGTTCTGTCCCATGTCCAGAATGTAGGTGTTGTCGTTAAGGCGTGTGACACCTGTCGGTCTGATAACGTCCATCACCTGTATATTATTGTTTATCTGCGCGCCGAGCTTTCCTTCAGGTGCGGAGGTCATGTCCACAGGCAGCCACGCTGAGTCGTCGAATCCGGCTTTGTCCCATCCCGGCATCTCACGGCGTGCGTCATACTCCTCGCCGTCATACTCGTTGTTAGCGCCTATCGCTCCGTGCGATGTGACTTTCCACGACGCGTCACTCACCACATATTCGCGGCTGCCGTCGCCATACTCAAGTTCCAACTGGGCGATGAGCTTTGGAAATTCGGCCCTGTCGGTGCGGCGCATATGGAAGAAACGGCCGTTGCCCACAATCACTCCGATAGCATTATCGCCCTTGCCTATCTCGCCGGTCACGTCGAACGTGTTGTATTTCACTTCCTTTCTGTAATCAGTAGGAGTGGGTGCCAGCTCCTGACGGCCAATGGTCTTGCCGTTGATATGCAGCTTGTAAACACCAAGTCCGCAGATATACAATGTGGCTTTCGCCAGGCGGCGCGCCGTGTGGAAATCCTTTCTGAAATATCTGGCCGACAGTCTTGTGCAGTCGGCAGTTGGATTGTCCCACTCGAAAGCCTTGTCAAGCCCTATCCACTGCGCCTTCCATTCGCCGCCGTCGAGCAGTCCCATTGTCCAGCGGGCGGGCTTGCTCCATTCCGACTTGCCCTTATTCGTGGTGACGCACACCTTCCAGTAGCACGTCATACGGCTCTTCAGAGCCACTCCGCCATACGGTATGTACGTCGAATTGTCCGAGCTCACTTCTCCCGAATCCCACAAATCAGCCTTGCCGGGCTTCAGCTTATCCATCGTAGAAGCCACGAGAATGCGGTAAGCAGTCTGCATCACGTTGCGTCCCTTATCGTTCAGTTCCCAGCTCAGTCGTGGCGTAGTGATGTCTATTCCCATAGGATTGGTCACCATTTCACAACGCAGATTGTCCACGGCCATGAGCTTACAGGTGAAGCCCAGACACAAGACAAGTATCAGGAACAATGTCTTTCTCACTATCACAGATTCGTTTGTTTTCATCATCATTAATTTTAACACAGGACGGATAATCGGAATATTGTCATCAAGTAAGCAATGGATGCAGCACAAACAAGCCGCGACGACGGCCAAGCTGCAGCGATATGTCCGCCATACAAAGGTTTTCCGGAAATGCCATACGGCACGTTATTACTCACATAGACCCACAAACGCAGCATTACATCAATTTACATATAATACTGACAGCACCGCAGGCAGTCCGGATTTTATAGTTCGTTTATGCACACTCACGGGAAGAATCGCCGCCCGTGAGCCTGTAAACGCATTGTCATATCATATTGTCGAGCCTCCCGCCTCACCGTTCGTATCCGAAGGGTCGGGCGGTACAGGCCCGTCACTGCTGTGCCATGGCCACCACAATGATGGAGGCTATGAGTATGAGCAGGCCCGCGACAAGCACTCCGGCAGCCTTGCGTCCGCAGCCGCGCCACTCTTTCAGTATGATGCCCCAGACGTTGCTGAATATCACGTTGAGCGACATCAGGATGCTCCACGAGAATGCCAGCAGCACCGGACTGCCGGTAAGGAAGCTCTTACCTGTCTCAAGGCCGAAGAACTGCGAGTACCACAGCAAGCCGGCAAGGGCACAGAAAAGCACATTGTTGGTCAGCACGCTACCGCTGCAAGCGAAATATTCGCGGCCGGTATGGTTCCTTATGTTCTGCCGGATGCAATATACGGCGTTGGTGAAGAATCCACCGAGCGTAACGAGCAATATGACGGGAAGGCCTGCGAAGAGCGGATCCACGCCACCATTGAGGGCTGCCTCCTTGATAGGTCCGCCGGCATCGAGACCCAGAGCGAAGCATGCGCTCATCACTCCGGCAAGCAAGGCCACAAGCAGACCCTTGGTAAGGGCGAAATCTTTTACTGCCGCCTTCTTCTCTTCCTCACTCATATTGGCCGAGCGCAGACTGCCTGCATAGCCTATCACGGCAATGCCTGCAATGGTGATGCACACGCCGCAGAGCAACATCAGACCGTCGCCGCGGAGCAGGTCGGTGCCTGCGAAGAGCGCCGGAAAGAGAGTTCCAAACGCCGCACACGTGCCGAGAGCTATGCTCTGACCCAAAGCGACGCCGAGATAGCGCATGGAGAGGCCGAACGTCAGGCCGCCAACACCCCAGAGAACACCATAGATGACGGCCTGAAGCGCTCCGCCCGAACTCCATAACTGCCACAGACTGCCGTCCGCAGGAACGGCGAGCAACGCGCCAAGCAAGGGGAACACAAGCCATGCAAAGATGCCCTGAACCAACCAGAAGCTCTCCCACGACCATTCCTTAACCTTGTTTATGGGCACATACGAGCTGCTCTGACCGAAACTGCCGACTGCAATTATAAATAACCCTAACAAAATGTCCATGACAAAACAACCTTAAACTATTTACGCTTTGAGGTCACTTCTGCCTCATATTCATCAACTCCAGCTATGAATTCCTCGCCCACAGGCACACCGTTGCGCAGACAGAACATATCCCACACGGCGTTCCATGGCAGCGACTTGCACTCCTCGAGCAGTGCCAGACGCTCGAAGCCCTTGTCCTCAGCCTCGTAGCGGCGCAGCGTGTCGAGCGGTTCGAGCAGCGCCTGAAGCAGACATTTCTGTGTGGCGCGGCTTCCGATGACGTAGGCTCCGATGCGGTTGATGGACGCGTCGAAGTAGTCGAGACCTATGTGCACGCGGTTGAGGGCATTGCAACGCACAATCTCCTTGCAGAGGTCGAGCGTGTCATCGTTCATTATCGTAACGTGATCGCTGTCCCAGCGCACGGGGCGGCTCACGTGGAGCAGCACCTCCGGCACGAACAGCAGGAGCGAAGAGAGTTTGTCGGCCACGCTCTCCGTCGGATGGAAGTGGCCTGTGTCGAGCGTGACGAGCTTCTGATGCTGCACGCCGTAACCTATATAGAAATCGTTTGAACCCACGGTGTAGCTCTCAAGACCTATGCCGAACACCTTAGATTCTATACTGTCCTTCATGTGTTTGTATTCGGTTGCGAAGATGCGGTCGAGCGAATCCTTGAGCAGTTCGCGATACATCATGCGGTTCACCGTTATGTCCTTGCTGCCGTCGTGTATCCATAGGTTCATTATGCAGGGGTCATTCTGGCGGCGTCCCATCTCCTCCGCGATGGCGCGGCAGCGCACCGTGTGCTCCACCCAGAAGTCGCGTATGGCCTTGTCGGGATTTGCCAGCGAGAGGTTTCCGCTCTTGGGATGAGAGAAAGAGGTGGAATTGAAGTCGAGCTTAATGTCGTTCTCGGCAGCCCACTCCATCCAACTCTCGAAGTGTGACGGCTCAACCTGATCACGATCGACAAACTTTCCTCCGAAATCGCCGTATATCTCGTGCAGACTCAGACGGTTACGGCCGGGGATGAACGACATGGCTTTCAGTATGTCCATGCGCACTTCCTCCATGTTGCGCGCCTTGCCGGGATAATTGCCCGTAGCCTGTATGCCGCCCGTGAGCGCGCCGCCCGACTCGAATCCGGTGACGTCGTCGGCCTGCCAGCAATGCATTGACAATGAAATATTCTGCAAGGCGTCCATCGCCTTGTCTGTATCGATGCCCAGAACGGCATAGCGTTCCTTGGCTATCTCGTAGGCTTTGTTTATCAGTTGTTCTTTCATAATCAGGTTTTTGTATTTTTATGGTTATGTGTAAATTATCGTTTTTCGTGGCGCGGCAGCCGGTGTCGCGCCCTGTTCATGCGCCGTAAATCACAGCCCTGACGCGCTCAGACGGCGAACGGAGCCTTGCGATAGGCCTCGTTCCACACGGCGGTGTCGGCAGGCATGTAGGTTTTCAGATTTACCGAGCCGCGCACCTGTCGGCGCATCGACGCCAGGTCGGCAGTATGACCGGCAGCCATGGCCTGCAACATTATGTTGCCTATGGCTGTGGCCTCGGACGGTCCTGCAACCACCGGCACTCCGGTGGCATTGGCCGTCCATTGGTTCAACAGCTCGTTGCAACTGCCACCGCCGATAACGTGCAGAACGCTGAGTGGTCGCTCGGACAGCTCGCGCAGACTGTCGAAGACATGACGGTAGCGCAAGGCAAGACTCTCGAAGATGCAACGCACCAGACGTCCGCGCGTATCGGGCACAGGCTGGCTGTGACTGCGGCAGAATGTCCGTATGGCCTCAACCATGTCGGACGGATTAGAAAAAGAAGCTTCGTCGGGATTTATCAAACTACGGAACGGCTCGGCGGCACGTGCCTCGTCTATCAGCACGTCGTAGGGCACTGCGCCCCATTGGGCACGGCAGCGCTCAAGAATCCACAAGCCGCAAATGTTCTTCAGCAGACGGATGGTGCCGTTGACACCGCCCTCGTTGGTGAAGTTGAGCCTTTGAGTGTCGGCACTGATGACGGGCGCGTCGGTCTCGATGCCCATCAACGACCAGGTGCCGCTGCTGAGATAAGCAAAGTCGCGGTCGGCGGCGGCTACTGCCGACGCTGTGTCATGACCGGCAACGGCTATCACAGGCACGGGGCCGAGCCCTGTCTGGCGCTGCACCTCGGGCGTGAGCACGCCCACTTGCCGGCCAGGAAGGACGAAACGTCCGAAACTGTCCTCCGTCAGTCCGACAGCAGCGAGCAGCGAAGGCTCAAACCGTCGGGTGGATGCATTGAGCAACTGCGACGTGGAGGCAATGGTATATTCGGTCACCATCTCGCCCGTAAGCATATATGTCATGGCATCGGGCATGAACAACAGTCTGTCAGCGGCAGCCAGCGCACTGTCTGACGAGCGGCGCATGGCGTCGAGCTGGAACAGAGTATTGAAGTCCATCACCTGTATGCCGGTCTGTCTGTAAACCGTCTCGCGTGGGACCGAAGCGAAGAAACGCTCGGCAGCACCCGCGGTGAACGGGTCGCGATAGGCACGCGGAAGGCGCAGGAAAGCTCCGTCGCTGCCCACACACACGAAATCAACGCCCCACGTGTCAACGCCTATGGAGCATATCTCACAGTCGTCACGGCGAGCAACCAGCCTCAACCCCTCGACAACATTGCGGAACAGCTCGTATATGTCCCAATAGAAGCGTCCGCCGTTCTCAATGAGATGGTTGGGAAAACGGTTCACCTCCTCCAGCTCCAGTCCCGATGATTGGAAACTGCCTATTATGGTACGGCCGCTCGTTGCTCCGAGGTCGATTGCGAAGAAACACTCTTTCTTGTTGCTCATCCGGTTATTAATAGTTTAGACTTTTTTTGACATGGCAAATATAGTAATAACATACAGTAATGCAGATATATTTTTTGACTGAAAACATTCGCATTTTGATACAACACTGAGAAGACCACACAGAAAGTCATATATTAATGTGTGAACTGCTTCAGAAAGTGTCACAATACGCATAAAACAGGCACGATACGCCCACAAAAAGCCGTCTTCGCAGTGGCACGGTGCGTAAAGTGGCACAACAGTCGGATATATAAAAAGTGACATAAACCGCATATCGTCAGTGTCAGATTACGCATAATGACTGTATAATAATAAATTATTCATCGTAATATGATATAAAACCGACAACTGCGGAATGCTCTCCTGAGACCATAATACGGTGGACGGAACGGCCATGAGCCGGACGTGTACGGACGGACTGCACAATTACGAACGACAGGAATAATAACTGCCGGGCGCATAATAAAACCTATTGCGGAGCGATAATGGCAACAATCGAAATACAAGTGGCGGGCATGGAAGGGGCGAAAGCAATGCAACGCATATAATAATGCGACGCATCATATATAATAATGTGGCAAAAACTTGCTTACCGGTCCATAAAGCATCGGCACACGAAGCCGGAACTGTCGGCAGAGACAGGCCTGAACGCGTAGCGATTGGAATGATGCGGAACAATGCTTTTCTCCCTAATAACCGTATATTCACGCAATATGAAAAGTAAGACTTTTGACAAACACTATTCGCGAAATAGAAAAACAGAGCCCAACAGAATGGAGAAGTGACACGAAATGAGTTGATCAGAGAATATTGTCCGATGGTTTTTTAGAATAAAAATAATCGGGATTGATTATGGACATTTGCTTTGAAAATTCTTACCTTTGCTATATAAGCAACAGATGGAACTTTCGGCGAAGTCGGCCTTCAGGCGTTGTAATTTGCTCTAAAATTCTTACCTTTGCTATATAAGCAACAGCTTGAGCATGGCCGAAAATTACGTGTCGATTGTTGTGATTTGCTCTAAAATTCTTACCTTTGCTATATAAGCAACAGCTATCACCAGAAACAATATTCTTGCGGACCTGTTGTGATTTGCTCTAAAATTCTTACCTTTGCTATATAAGCAACAGCGCAAAGTCGGAAACGTCGTGCTCCAGCGTGTTGTGATTTGCTCTAAAATTCTTACCTTTGCTATATAAGCAACAGCAATAAACCAACAGAATATTGGTCGCCATAAGTTGTGATTTGCTCTAAAATTCTTACCTTTGCTATATAAGCAACAGCCTAATTTAAGAAATTCGTCATAGAAACGAGGTTGTGATTTGCTCTAAAATTCTTACCTTTGCTATATAAGCAACAGCATACTCACATGCAGCGATATCCTTACGGATGTTGTGATTTGCTCTAAAATTCTTACCTTTGCTATATAAGCAACAGCTTGACGAATCGTGTAACTACTTGAATAGCTGTTGTGATTTGCTCTAAAATTCTTACCTTTGCTATATAAGCAACAGCATGAAAAATTAATCAACATCGAGTTCAATGGTTGTGATTTGCTCTAAAATTCTTACCTTTGCTATATAAGCAACAGCACCATTAGGGATAAACTTTGTGCCGAAGTTGTTGTGATTTGCTCTAAAATTCTTACCTTTGCTATATAAGCAACAGCATACAGACATAATCAATCATTATTATCAGAGTTGTGATTTGCTCTAAAATTCTTACCTTTGCTATATAAGCAACAGCATAGAACGACGGAATTTTATACGAATATTTGTTGTGATTTGCTCTAAAATTCTTACCTTTGCTATATAAGCAACAGCGCTTACGCTTCAATGAACTGTAACGAGGAAGTTGTGATTTGCTCTAAAATTCTTACCTTTGCTATATAAGCAACAGCGAATTTACTAACGCCTTTGCGCTTCAAGAGTTGTGATTTGCTCTAAAATTCTTACCTTTGCTATATAAGCAACAGCAGACCGCATTTGCCTGTTATCCGGCGGCGTGTTGTGATTTGCTCTAAAATTCTTACCTTTGCTATATAAGCAACAGCAAAAAGGTCTGAAAATACTTGACTTGTGCCGTTGTGATTTGCTCTAAAATTCTTACCTTTGCTATATAAGCAACAGCCACTCAACCATTACTCTGAGAAGCTCATACGTTGTGATTTGCTCTAAAATTCTTACCTTTGCTATATAAGCAACAGCCATGGCAGACTGATATTCGTTTACCAGCTGTTGTGATTTGCTCTAAAATTCTTACCTTTGCTATATAAGCAACAGCTTTTTCTAAAATCATTATTTAGGTTTATTTGTTGTGATTTGCTCTAAAATTCTTACCTTTGCTATATAAGCAACAGCTAACAATGCTGTTGTTTAAAGATTACAACTGTTGTGATTTGCTCTAAAATTCTTACCTTTGCTATATAAGCAACAGCCGTAGGCGGCTATAAAACGGGCGGATAACTGTTGTGATTTGCTCTAAAATTCTTACCTTTGCTATATAAGCAACAGCCTTTTCCTTGAGCTCTAAAGACTTATTGTAGTTGTGATTTGCTCTAAAATTCTTACCTTTGCTATATAAGCAACAGCGCAACGCCTGGAGACTGCGAAGCCTCCGGGGTTGTGATTTGCTCTAAAATTCTTACCTTTGCTATATAAGCAACAGCATTTTACAATTTTTCCATAAAATTATATACGTTGTGATTTGCTCTAAAATTCTTACCTTTGCTATATAAGCAACAGCCTGACAGAATATTTTTTCTCGTTTTTACGGTTGTGATTTGCTCTAAAATTCTTACCTTTGCTATATAAGCAACAGCACATTATCCATAACAAGCTGAGCAGCAAAGGATTATGTGATGTATCAGAAACATAAAACTGATATAGAAATAAGGAAACATCGCAAACAAGACGGTGTTTCCTTATTTCTGTTATATTCCGAAAGACAACATTATTGTATGGAATGATTAAAGTGTGCAGACTTGCTATAAAGTTAAAAAACAATAAATCTGTATATTCAGAATAGCTCGAGCTGCTGACCTGGAGCATTAGGTGGCTTCGACTTTTTGCCGTAGAACAACTCTATCGCTCCGAACTGTTTGTCTGTGATACACATCACTCCCACATTGCCATATTCGGGTAAGAACGATTTGACACGCTTAATGTGAACCTGCGCATTCTCCATACTCGCACAATGTCTAACGTAGATGGAGAACTGGAACATGGTGAAACCGTCACGCTGCAGATTCTTACGAAAAAGAGCGTAAGCCTTCTTGTCTTTTTTTGTCTCAGTAGGCAAATCAAAGAAAACAAGCACCCACATAACGCGATATTCACTAAAGCGGTCCATGATAAATAATAATTCATATAAATGGCAGAGCAGTACAGCGCCCGAAACATTCAATCTATTTCCGGATAGGCTATGCGCCTCGACTCGCCGCTGAAGCAGCGGTAGAGCGACGCCGTGGTCTGAGTGACACCCACCATGAGCGGACTGCGCTTGCCTGATATACAGACGTCGAGCGTAGGAATGGCGAGAAGCCGGGCCTTGTGTTGCCTGGTGAGTTCAAGTCCGTCGATGCCGTTTTCTCTAACAATGTCATACACAAGACGATCTACATACGGCCGGTAAGGCTCCATTATGTCGTCGGCCAGACAATAGGCATTGTAGCGGTTGTGATGGTGTATGCCGAAAGTGGGCAGCATACCGCTCGACACCAATGCCCGCGCAACCACGGCACGCAGTATCGCATACCCGTAATTGAGCAGATTGTTGGGCGGCATGCCATCGCGGCCACGGGTGAAGGATTCTAGTCCGGGGATTGCGGAAAACAACATCTTCCAATAATAAGCGGCGGCACGACCTTCCAGATTGTCGGCGTCGCCGCTGCGCACATCGTCTATCCAACGAGTCATGCATCCCGTATCTGTATCGGTGAGCAAACGCAATACAGCCGCCTGGTTAGCTATCTTTGCCCGCACCGTCTGCTGCCACAACTGTTTTTTCAACGGAAGCGTGGCATCGGTCTGAAGGCGGAAACGCTCGCTCTGCACCGTATTGCCGCACAGCGGCAGCATCAGTCCGACAGGCATGCCGCGTGCGTCGCACGTCACCACGGCACAGTTGTTCTCGAGCAACGCCTCGAGCAGACCATGCGTAATGGTTATCTGTCTGTTGTCGAGCACAACCACGCCGATGTCTTCCACCGGTATGGTTCTTATGCTATCACGTTTCAGACTCTCGGGCATATCGCTCTTCTCAACTTCCGGCAGTCTAACCACCATCTGAAAATCCTTCAGCGACAGGTAAGCCGGGGTTGTGAAACACAGTGTGCGTTTTATCATGAATAATCAATTTTCTTTATTAATATTCTCCAACAGAAACAATCTGCCCTAAATGGTTTATTCTGACTTTAACTATATAGTTTGCAAACGACAAATTTTTATATTGCTTATATGTAACATCCTTTAAATCCCTTGTCACAGTTGTCTCTAAATGATGCCTGAATTTATAATCTCTTACGATATTATTACCATACATTACTTTTGACATAGTTTGCACTCTAAACAAATTAGGACTTATCAAGGCATAATTTTTGGGATCAAGTAAATCGATTTCTTTTGGATTGAAGCCTGTTTGCTCGTTCGGAAAAACGAAATATTCATTCTGCTTCATAGTGAAAAGGAACTGCCAGCCCAAATCTTTGTTATATTCCCTATTAATTATAGGCAGATGCTGTATGGCTCTCGCCGTTGCCTCATAAAAAGAAACCATATGTTCCTGAAGATTTCCGTCTGAGTCACGGAATATAGCTACATGGTGGTTGCCACTTGTTTGAACAAAGTCTGTTGGCTGCTTATTACCGTTTTTGTCAAGTATAAGCTGTCCACGATTATCCTTTTTGTCATGCAACGCTTCAGCGTTAGACACACCGATTATGGTCACACTTTTAATGGATATTCTTTTTTCTTTATTTAACCATATAGGATTTTCATCAAGATTAGAAAATGCCTTTTGCATGTCTCCTCCATATTGTTCAAGTCTTTTTTGAAGCAATCTTTTTATACCAACATCTATAACTTTGTCTATTTTTAAGTCTGGAGAAATCACTTCACGTTTTGTGTAAATGTACGTAAACATTACGGTCTTCACCTTTTCAGGCACAGTTTCAGTATGCTGATTATCTGTAAACAGAGGATTCTTTGCAAGACTGTTTTTTCCTGTAAATGCTTTCTTAGAATCACCTTCATATTGTCTTAGCCTTCCAATAAGAGCTTCACGATAACGCTTGCACGCAACGGTCATTATCTTATCCTCAGTAAACGATGCATTCACTTTTTCCTCTTTCGTTGCATATTGTTTTATACGTCCGTATATGGTTTCGTTATGAAGTTGTCCACGTGGTGTTAGTTGTATTCTCTCATGTTTTCCTTTCTCTGCTTTTTTCGCCTTCGTGATGTTCACATTACGCGTAACCACCTTGTTTTTTGCTTTTATAGACACGAGAATATTTTCAAGATGGCATTTCGCTTCGGCACGGAATTCATCAAGCGGCATAGGTGGATAAAACCTAAGTTTGCCCTTATTGTCACGATAAAGTTCTTTGCGTTCTATTGTGTATATGCTGCCACCTTTATCGCTTCGAGCATTTAAGTTGTTAAGATATTGTATGAATGCAGGTTTTGTAAATGCAATGGTCAGTGCATCCATTGCATGGTGGCGCTGGTCATTACGCTTTGTCCAGTCTTTAATATGCTTGATACGTCTTCCGTCTCTATCTTCTACAATCTCTGTTAATCCAAGCCTGTCGTATTTATCCCAATTAAGTTCCTTCATAATGTCAACGAGCTGCCAGTCTTCACGCAATCTGGACGTAACCGAACCAGTTGTCGACACTACTCTTCTAGCCACTTCTTCAAGAATCTCACATGCCTTACGGGCAATGTATTGAGTGTTGCTCAAATCGCGATTAATAAATCCATCAGGAATATCTTTTTCCGTGGTAAGAAGCCGTTTAAATTTTGTCTTACCTATAATCTTTTTCTCATACAACTGTTTGACCTTCTCATTATATTTTTTAAGTCCTTCATCTCCATACTTAGCTTTTACATAATCATAAGCAGTAGAATCGGCTTTCTCAATATTTACGTTTCGAGCTTCAAGTGTCTTATTTGATAAAGAATCATCAAACAGTTTTGCTTGTGGTATAATATGCTCAATGTCAAATTCCTTACTGAATAATTTCTCACGTGGTATATAGGTATTTGAATAAAGAGTCTTAAATCCGTTGTCCTTCAGTTCTAAATAAAGTCTGTATCTTATAATATCGTTGCGACTCACGTTTTTCAGTCCAAACTCTTCTTCAAGTTCTTTCTTGTATTTCTCATTTTCAACAGTAACCTTTCTTATCGTCTTTACAGTCTCCTCACGCTGAGCCTTGGTTTTCTTCAGCTCACGTGCCATTTCAACACGAATCTCGTCAGGTCTTCCGTAAACATCAACAACAGCATTCACTACATTAATCATCTGATTAAGAATTTTCTCAACTATAGGATTACGCAGACTGTTACGTGGCAACAGGTCCACCTTATTTTTCAATGGTCTGGAATCGATTTCCTCTTTTGTCAACGACCTTTTTGAATGCCGATAACCAGCGTATTGGCAAGCGTCACTATATCCAAGGCCGTCTTTCATGTAAGGCAGTATCTTGCGCATTGCCTTTACACTAAGATTACCATAATCAGGCTCGAGTCTTATGCCGGCAATAACAGCGGCATACTCTTTATCAAATCCATAACATTCGGATATTTTATTTATGAGACTTTCATTACCGGTCTTTGATTTGTCGCCTTCATAAGAATAGAGCAAATGCCAAAACATGTAAGACGGCTGTTTCTCAAAAGCCTTGCCTTCAACAGACGAATCAAAAGATAATATGTCTGTATTGAAACCAAGTCCATTGAATATTGGAAACACAAAATCCTTTATTTCATCTGCCGTCATCTTAGAAAAATCATACTCACCATGCCCGCTCATTTCAATAATCTTACTGTATGCCTCTAATAATACGGCCATAGTAGTATTGCCCTTCACTTCATTATAGTTAAGGTCAAGTTCCTTGTAGTTTTTAAACAGCAATCTAAGAATTTCTTTCTTCGTCAACTTGCTTTTGAAGTTGAGTTCTTTGAAGAGGATCTCTTTTTCTTCCTGTTCGAGAAAGCGTTTGCCAAACTTCATGTCCAATGTTTCACCAAATAAATCAAACCGGTTGTCTGGAACAATCATACCTGATACCTGAAGATTGTTTATCTGCTGCCATATTCTGAATTCCTGATACATCGGTGAAGACTTTGGACATACTCGCGGACCTATTGTCTTTTTGACTTTCTTACCATCCTTTTCTATTTCAACCTCACGACTTTCAAGTTCACACAGACTGATAAGTCCTTTTTGAGATTTCAGTGGACGTTGATAAAAAATAACAATATCGCGTATAATATGTTTAAGTTCTGGCGTAAGTTCTTTATGAAACTTAGCCTGGGTCTCCCAAATACGCTCAAACTCATCAAGATAATCCTGACGGTAAAACACTTGATTTTTAAGGCTGAAATTGGGATTCTTATCAAGCTCAGCCATCTGATATTGCCCTACAGTAAGCTTATTAAAAAACAATTCCTTGCTGCGGTCACTTATAGCTCCAAGGTATCCACTCGAATTCTTTATCTGTCCGTTAACTTTCTGCAAGACTATTGCAAGCCTCTCGAGATCTATTTTATGTTGCAAGCTCTCAGCGCGCCATACATAATCTTCTTTTTTTTGTTCCCATCCCTTAGTCTTGCGTTTCAAACCTACTATATCAAAGGGTTTTGAACATATGGCCCATGTTTCCTTATCACCTTTACCTTTCAGTTCTTCTTTAAGGCTATCGGTAAGCACATTAGGATAAAAAAGTCGCTGAAAGCTCCATATCTTGTTAAACTCAGCAACTAGGTCAGAACGATAAAAGTCTGGTATACTATTCTTTCCATTGCGTAAAAGCGATGCAACATATTGTCCTGGAGTAATATTATCATCATAAAGTTTCTTCGCAACCTCCATTCCGTCTATCAGTTGTCCACTTTCATCATTAGATTTTACCTTACGATTACTCTTATAGCCACGTTTCTTGTTTATCATAAGCAATACACGCGCAAGCTCTTCCAGTGAAATTTCTTCTGTAACAGCTCTGGCTCGAAGACGATAAGTTTCAAAGGTTGTCCTGTTGCCGTTTTCATTCAGCAAGGTATCTGCCGTTATAAAGCCATGGGCTTTCAGCTCATTTATGAGATTATCACGACGAAGCTTATACCGCTGCAAGTTTCGACGCATACTACGTTTCTGAGTACGATCAGCATTTGTTGTAATAGACTTACCTTTTTCAAAATTACTCTGCTCGTCCGTAGTAAGATAAATTTCTCTTACCCCAAGTCTAATTATCGATGATTGCTCATTCTCGTTTTCTCTTTCCTTTACCAAAGCCCAGCCTATGCTGTTCGTTCCCAGATCCAGTCCTAATATCTTTTTCATAATTTATGTTTTTTCATGTATCACTAATATATTATATTGCAAATATAGGAAAAATAACAGCAACTACAAGTTACGGAACATCTGTATTTACTGAAATCGGGAATCTGCGGTCTGACAACGGTTTGTGATTAAGTCTGAGACGGCGTCTTTCCTTCAGTTGAGGGGATGCCGGTACGTGGCACTTTCAGATTGTAAGCGGATTTCGGTTTTTCGGCCTCAGTTTTCTGTTCTACCCCGAAAAATAAGCGAGTATTTGCGGGCGGGCTCTTCGTCGGGCGCAAATATGCGAGTTATGAGAGGTTTTGTTAATGTATTGAATATCAGATAATTACATTTAAGGAGTATTTCCCCGCATTGCAAAAAGCACCATTTCGGCATGCGAAATGGCCCATATTGGGTGCTGAAATAGGCCATATTGCACCCTGAAACGGGCTTTATCGTAATGCGAAATGGGCAATATCGGAACACGGAACGCGCTTTTCCGGACTACGTTATGGGGTATAACAAAGTGCAAAAAGGCACGAAACGGGCTATATTATGCGTGATTTAACATTCATTCACACCTCTTTTGCGAATTTATTTTGTCAAAATTTAGTCAAGAAAAATTGTAAGCACGCCATGCGGGTTTTGCCTGAAAACGCTGAAATCAAAAGGAAGGAGAGGCACGGAAAACATTCGTCCGGCGAACCGTAAGCATATGTCGCTATTGGGGAGATGGTTTACCGGTTGTGGCAGGGGG
>ERZ779877.1473-NODE-1473-length-20035-cov-7.142242_pt1 | contig 20035 bp, 10 predicted proteins | sample MGYA00511556_ERZ779877 | MGnify/ENA primary metagenome ERZ779877 (study PRJEB29588, sample SAMEA2159338) | human gut metagenome | biome: human gut; feature: human-associated habitat; material: faeces | place: Denmark | collected 2008/2010 ...
CTAATATCCCTTCCCGTTTGCCTTCTAATATCCCTTCCCGTTTGCCTTCTAATATCCCTTCCCGTTTGCCTTCTAATATTCCTTCCCGTTTGCCTTCCAATATTCCTTCCTGTCTTCCCTCACGTCGGGCCTCGGCCATGTCGCTGCGGTAATCCCGCAGGGCTTTTTCCCGCTGCGTGTACTGCCGCCGCATGATTTCGTCTTCTGTAAAAGCCATTTCGGCGTTAACGACTTCCTTCATGATCGGGTCGCTCATGGCTAATTCCTCCGTTTCTTCGGCGCTGCAATTCGAAAAATAGGCCGTCCATTTTCCCAATCGGTGCAGCGACTTAATATCACTATACGTAAATTTCTTCAGTTCAATAAAATGCATGGCGAAATGATGGGTCAGCACCTGTTTCGACACGTCGTTGCAAATATGATATACATTATGCCAGCTTTCCTCAGGCAAATACTCAAAGTCCATCAGCACAATGGAAACAGCCGGTTTCAAAGCGCTGTATTCATCGCCCCGTTTGAGCTGTCCGCCGTACATCTCAGCCCAGTAATACAAAAACCGCTCGGCCAGATGTGGGTGGCGCTGTATTTGTACTTCAATATCGATGAGCATGCCCGCATCAGTCCGAGCCAAAATATCCAGCTTTACCAGCTTGCCGTCAGTCTGCTGCGGCTCCTTGTCCTTGTCGATAAATACTACATCCGTAATATGAGGTGTCTCATCGCCATACAACACGGCGTTGAGGAAATGAATCGTCAGGTTTTTCCGTTTTTCATTTCCCAGTAAATACTTAAAATAAAAGTCGTTCAGCCGATTGATTTCTGTCGTGTACATAGGTCACTTCCTTTTTCTGCGCAATGACTCCGCGCGATGGTATCTTTACCTTATTATACCATACGCCGACCGCCATCTCCCAGCAGCCAGCCATGCCGTTTACGCCATCAGTTTCCACTGTAGCCTTCAACTGAATGTATACAGCGCCATGAGGCCTATATGCCTTCATGACGCTGTTTTTCTTATCCATTCAGCTGAATTAGCTCAGAAAAAAAACGAGCCGAGGTTTCCCCCGACTCGTTTCGTATATGCTGCGCCAACGCGCATTAGTTATGAATAGGAATTATGCGTTTTGATTAGCCGCAACCTGTTCCATTTCCGGTTTGAATTCATTTACCAGTTTCTGGTCGACCTGTACGCCTTTGCTCATGGCCTTGTAGATGATTTCAGCCATTTCGTAGCGAGTCATGGTGCGGTCGCCGTGGAATTCGCCGTCAGGATAGCCAGCTACGACGTCGTTGCCAGCCAATTTCGTAACGGCTTCATACGCCCAGTGGTTTGCCGGTACGTCAGGGAATTCCTTGCTCAGGGACGTATCGATAGCGCCCAATACGTTCTTCAGATCCTTGTTTTCCTGTTCGAGAGCTGCAATCTTCTGATCCATCGCTTCAAGGCGTGCCATGACGTCATCCGATACGGACTTGCCGGAAGCGCCTTCGCCGACGCGGAAGGTTACGCCGATATTAGCAGCCGTCTTCTTATCACCTTCGAAGGATGTAGCACCGCCGATAGACATCATGACGTCACGGTTGAAGTGATAGAAGCCGCCGATAGCAGCAGCCTGTGTGCCGTCATAGGTACCCATAGCTGCGGAAATCTGGAACTTCGAACCCGTGCCATCGTAATCGAGCGGATGGAGGCCAGCCAAAGCTGCGGAAATCGCGCCAACGCTGTCGATTTCATCGCCCAAGTCGGAGACACGGCTACCAAGAGAGTTAATAGCACTGCTGTTTGCTTGAACATCCTGCTGGACATTATACAGTTGACCGCCGTTTACAGCATCTTTCGAACCAGCTTCTACAGCGCCGTCGCCAACGTTAGTAATCTTCTGTCCATTCATATCCGCGCCTTGTTCAAAAGTTGCAGTCCCCTTGAATGTAGAGTTACCATTGACTGTCAGGTCTTTCCCAACGCTTACGTTACCGCTGTAAGAAGCATTTCCACCAGTCTGTATTTCGCTGCCGCCAGTGCTTCCGCCTTCACTCGGTTCACGAGAGCCTTCAACTTCAGATGGGGTCAAACTCATTGTCGATACTTCAGACAAGGCATCAACATCCAACTTACTCAGCACAGATTCAAAGTTTGCCATTTTAGCCTGCATAGTGGTCAAGTTAGTTCCAACAATACTAAAATCATAGTCAGAACCAAATATTTCATTACTAAGAGCATTAATAGCATTCGTATTCTTATTAATACCATCAACCAAAGATGTACCAGTATTCGTTAAGCCAAGAGAAGTTCTAGACCCACTAGGAGCACCAAAGATAAGTTGATTCATCTGACCCACTGTCGCTGCATCAGTAGCATTAGTACCGTTAGCAACATTGATAATGCGGCGCTGATTAGTTTCACTGCCAACAGAAATTACATTACTTTGATCAGCTACGCTGCCCCAACCAAGAGAAACAGAATTCCAGCCACCAACGGTAGTCGAAGCACCCTTACCTATAGCAACACTATTTTCACCATAAACATTGCTATTTGCACCAATAGCTACGGCATTCCAATTATGTACACCAGCACTATTTCCTATAGCAATGGCATTGGTCGGTGTATGTAAATCTCCGAATTTCGAAACGGTTGCGTTAGTACCAATAGCAATGCTGCTGTTGTTCGTAACCGTTTCATCAACAGAACCAGCGACAATACCAGCATTTTTATAAGCACTAATATCATCACTTACAGAATTTAATTGGCTTTTCGTTACTACTTTATTATCTTCTTTCTGACTTCCAATATAAATATCATTTTTGGAGGTAACCGTGCCCTCAGCCTCTACTTTAAAAGCGCCTTTAGCAGTCGAGAAACTACCGTCAGCACCAATTTCGGTTCCATAAATCGGAGCGAAATTATTATCAGAATCATACCTTATAAGTCCTACTTTGACACTGTTATCTGCTGTAACATCACCAGCAACAGATACACCATCATTATTGACAATCACGCTATTATTGCCATGGCGCAATACCGCTTGATTATCTGTAACCTGCAATTCAGAGCGATTTGCATGAACATACGTTGTGCCATCTGCATCAATGGTAACATTGCCATCGGCTGCCCAAACATTCCCATCTTTATCAACACTAAAAGAACCTTGTGCCGTCGAAAAACTACCGTCAGCACCAATTTCAGTTCCATAAATCGGAGCGAAATTATTATCAGAATCATACCCTATAAGTCCTACTTTGACACTGTTATCTGCTGCAACATCACCAGCAACAGATACGCCATCATTATTGACAATCACGCTATTATTGCCATGGCGCAATACCGCTTGATTGTCCGTTACCTGCAATTCAGACTGGCCTACATGAACATATGTCGTACCATCTGCATCTATTGTTACATTGCCATTAGCTGCATTAAAAGCACCATCTACTTCAGCATTTCCTGTCGTATGGATATTACCGTCATTATCAACATGGAAACCTGTCGTATTGCTCGTACCACCTACCCACAGACCATCTTTCGTCAAGGAATTATAGGTTCCTTTATCACCATTGCGGACATAAAAACCTTCATCATTCTGTACACTTTCTTGTGCAGCTATCTGTTCTTCTTTACTAGTCTGTGTGCTGCCAATTTGTTCATCTAACACAACCGGAACAACAGTTACATCATTTTTATCTTTACTCGAAGATAATTGCATAGCTAACAACGTTTCCTGATTAGCAGATGTTGTATCGGTTGCTTGTACAGACATGCCGCCAACGCCGGCCGTCAATACAAAGGCAGCCAACGCAGCAACAGCGCTCTTGCCTACGCGGCTCGTCGTGCTTTTCGTGCAGCTATGCGCAAATTCCGACGTAACGACATACTGATGTTTTACTTTACTCCAAATGACTTTGTAAATCTTATTCATACTATATTCCTCCCTTAAAGAGTTTTGAGCTTCATGTGTGTTTTCTTCGATGCAGGGAAAACCAGTGCTGTCGGCAGGCCGCGCTGCAAAAGATAGTGCGTCGGTCGTACGGCTCCGTCACTTCCACAAAGGTATCGCAGTTTCGACAATGAAACGAATGGCGTATGGCTTGGGATCTGACGTTTTTAGAATGTTTCCAGTACAACCGTTCGCAATGCGCCGAGCAAAACTTCGTCCGTCGATCCGTCGATTCGGTGACTCGTACGAGGCGTCCGCATTTCAGGCAGCGAAAGGTGCGCAGGGCTTCTTTTTTCCGCGACGAACGACCGTGGTTGTTGACGCCATGCCGATGAGCATAACGGCGGCAGTAGGCGCTGCAGTATTTCTGCGTGATTCTGCCTGCTTCAAATTCTTTGCCGCAAACAGGGCATTCAGCCTTTCGTTTCATAGGTAAACCTGCTGATCTCCAGCGGGAATATGCATGCCCCATGAAAAGCTCTTAAAAGCACGCAAAAAAGGCGGCACAAACGTATGCTGCCTGAAAAGCACGGTATCGTGCGCAGAATATACGAACCCCCCCAAAACGTTTCGCCAGAGAGGAAAATACGTACCCCCCAAATATTTTTATGTAAAGCATAGTGAATGAATACGGAGTATTATTTATACCACAAAGGTACCCACCCCCCCTATGCATATTCAGGGATTCATCCATACCTGCGTTGTAATTCCAGTCATTCCGGCTAGAGAGCATGTCATTCACCTCCTTCTTTATGATTTTTAGTTTAGCATGTTATAGAGGCAAATGCAATATCCCCCTACCAACATATTTATAGAAATTATTAAAATCATATTAAAACTTTACACTTATTTCATTTTTTCTTCTTTTGCCTGATACGCCTGAATCAAGCCATTTTTTCAGCCCGCATTCAAAAATCCAACGTCATATTAAGATAATTTCTGAAAAGGTCTACTGGATAAAAATACATTAAACGGTTTAAGGCCACCCCAAAAATAAATACCGATCCCCGATAACTATCCCATTTTATACAAAACATTCCACCCCTATTTTGTATCGTATCAATGGACAATAAAATACATATATACTAATACAATTCACCCCCTATCTGCTCATGAATCTCTTCGTCGCCTCATATTCACACGGCCGCTCCATCGCAAAGGGAGATTCCCACAAATATATCTTTCAGCGGTAAATTTCTCCCACGAAACCTATCATACAGAGACGTATTCCACTCATTACCGTAAAAGGACATGACAAACGGCCTTGCCAGAAGCCATTTGGCTCCGTCGGCAAGGCCGTATACATCTATAAATACAGCGCCCACATCTGCATGTTACGTTGTTCCCTCTTCCAATGTTCGGCGCAGTTTCGCTGCTTCCTGCTGCGTCACATCTGCTATAGCCATGATCTGCTCCATATCCATTCCCAAGCGCAGCATATTGAACACAACAGCCTTCGCCTTTTTATGCTCGCCTTCTTCCCGACCTAGTTCCCGGTTTTCCTGCATATCAGAATGATAGTCCCGTATAGCCTTTTCCCGCAGTTCTATTTGCGCCGTTCTTCCGGGTACTGCTGAAAATAGTCCTCGTATGCTTTCATGAGCAGCAGCGTTTCTTTTCGTATACTCATATGCCACGCCATCTTTTCGCCAGCAATGCATCAAGCACGATCATTCTCTTTTTCCCATTCCTGACGCAGCGCCTCCGCTTCCTTTCTCGTCACGTCTGCAACAGCCATAATTTGTTCCATATCCATGCCTAAGCGCAGCATATTGAACACAACAGCCTTCGCCTTTTGATGCTCGCCTTCTTCCCGACCTTCAGCACGCCCTTCTTCCCGGCCTAGTTCTCGGTTTTCCTGCATATCGGAATGATAGTCCCGTATGGCCTTTTCCCGCAGCTCATATTTGCGCCGTTCCTCCGGGTTATCCTTGAAATAGGTTTCATATTCCAATACTTTTTGAATCGTTTTATCTTTCACGGCCATCGTTTCCAGCTCCTTTTCTGTACAGCGATTGGAAAAATACGCCATCCACCATTCGGCCCTTCGCAGCTTCATAATATCTTTAAACTGAAATTTCGGCAGCTCCAAAAAATGAATCGCAAAATAATCGGTCAGCTTCCGCCCCGAATTAGCGCTCATGATATAGCACGGCGTATGCCAATTTTCCTCGCCATGCAGGCAGTCGAAATTAGTCAGAATAATGCTGATCGTCTTGCCGATATTCGTATACACGCTGCCTGACGACAGCTCTGACCCGTATAAATTGGACCAGTAATACAGCGCCCGTTCAAACATCATACGCCGCGCCGCTATCTGCACCTCGATGTCGACGAGACTGCCATCGTTCAGTTTAGCGCAAATATCCAGTTTAGACAGCTTGCCGTCTAAACCGTCGGGCTCTATATCTTTATCCTTAAATAGGATATCCGTAAAAGGCCCGTTGCCATCCCCTTCTAAAATATCATTTAAAAAACACAGCGTCAAATCCTTGCGCCGCTCGTCGCCAAGCAGCTGTTTGAAGTACAAGTCGTTCAAGCGATTGAATGCCATTGCGGTTTCCTCGTTTCGTCGATATCAGACCGGCCTGTACCTTGATTATATCATAAAACAAATGGCGAACATACTATCTATTTTCATGTAATTATATCAAAATAACATACATTTGTTCGCATAGCAAACCTGACTTGGTTTCAAGGAAATCGTCTCTACCTGCAAATCAGCTTGCAATACCATTCCCATTACCATTATATCACACGCCGATTCCTCGACATATTTGCTTCCATCGGGAAATAGCCGATCCCTCTGCAGGAAATATAAGGCACAACAAAACGAGCCGGAGACAGTCTCCGACTCGTTTCGTCTGCGATGCGCTTATATGCGCGTTACATTATGCGTTTTGGTTTGCCGCAACCTGTTCCATTTCCGGTTTGAATTCGTTTACCAATTTCTGGTCTACTTTCGCGCCTTTCTGCATGGCTTTGTAGATAACTTCAGCCATTTCATAACGGGTCATGGTGCGGTCGCCGTGGAATTCACCGTCAGGATAGCCAGCGACAACGTCGTTGCCAGCCAGCTTCGTTACGGCTTCATAGGCCCAGTGATTTTCCGGTACGTCCGGGAACATAGTCGTCGTATCCGATTCCGCATGACTTTATATATCTTGTTCATATGCTCGTTCCTGTTCAACTTCATGAGTCATTTCTTTCTTTTTTCGGTGTAAGGAAAACCATCGTTCCCGGCAGGTGTGGCTGCAGAAGACGGTCCGTTTGTCTTTCGGCTCGGTGACGTCGACAAGCTCGCCGCATTGGCGGCAGTGAAAAGACCGCTGAATGACTGCGGATTTCGCTTTCTTGGGGTGCTTCCAGTAGAGCCGTTCACAGTGGGATGAGCAAAACTTCGTCCGCCGGTCTGTCTGGTCGGTGACGCGCACGAGGCGGCCGCATTTGATGCATCGGAAGGTGCGCAGCGTTTCTTGCTTGCCGTAGGGCCGCACGTGATTGTTGTAGCCATGGCGGTGGGCATATTGCCGGCAAAAGGAACTACAGTACTTCTGCGTTGACCGGTTAGCGACAAACTTAGTGCCGCATACGGGACAAACGGCATCGCGCTTCACGGAAAATCCCGGCTTTGCAGTGTATTATATTGTCTTGCCGTCAGGCCGCCTTTTGGATAGTTTTGGGGTGGTCTTATTACACTAAAACGGATCCCCAAAGCAAGCATTGTCTCCGTCCTGTTATTCCGGTTTCCCTTATCATGACAACGATTCCGAATTGAAATCATGTTGTCCTCCTCCTTATAGCTGCCGCCTCAGGTATTCATTTGCCGCAGATCCTGCACCGTACGCTGCGGCGTGCTGTATACCGGGTATGCAGCCGGTAAATTCTTCTTTCTCAGCATGACTGCCGTCTTCTGTCGTTCATGACGCCATGGCGGCATCGTATAGCCCCTGCAGACTGATATCGTATATTTATGCTATCGTATAGTCATATTTCTTCAGGCCATGTATAGGTATTTCTTCCATACAGGTATCATCGTATAGCCCATTTATTAGGGGGTGGTCTTAACACGATACTCTTACGGGGTGGTTATAATAAAATGCAAGCTATGCCAAAATAAAGAACTGCATTCATATATTTAAAATAATGTAAAACGTAGCTTCAGTGAGACGGACAGGCTTCTGCCATTCACCTCCTCTTTATGTTCTTAAGTGTATCACGCTCTAACAGCAAATGCAATCCCCCCTATTCTTTAATACAATAAGATTATATGATAGATATATTAAATATTTTTCTAATCCATTGCAAGACTATGATAGCTGTATCTTCATTATATGCATCAGAAAAGACATTTTTCTCATCTTATACCCACCCCTGTAAATAAAGTTAACCATTGTATTTATGTCATTATATTCTATATTAATTTTCCTCTTTTGTCTTGTATTACGAGATTTTTGTCTCGTCATATATTTCTTACAGTACTTGTATGCATGAAACGATTCTTCCATTTTTCTCAGTTATTTGGTTATTTATAATCGTTTTGTGTTATATTTATTTTTCGAATACTTTAGTTGATTACTATGCAAATTTGTTATATAAAGGAATTTTTTTCATTTTCCCCTTGTATTTCTTGATTTTCCTTTGTTATGCAACCACCACTATAGGCCTTGGCATCCGGCATATGCCAACACACGCCAGGCAGAAAAAGGTACAAAAAAAGACAGCTTCCTAATGGAATACTGCCTGTAGAACTAAATATCCGACCTTGCCTATGGTATACATTTATATCAGCCCTGCTCGGGCCGGAGTACTTCTCCCAGCCGAAAGCCATACACCGGTCAGGTCATCTGCTCCCACCATGCCGCAAAGGTCTGCCTGTCGTCGCCGATGCGGACAGCTTCGCCGATCGCAGGCGTCAGGAGACGGTACGGCTTGCCTAGGCTGACAGCTGACAGGCGCTGATACGGCTCTGCCCAGGGATGACGGCTCAGAGCGAATTTACCGTTGTGCACGGATAAGACAGCCTTCGCGCCGACGTCGACAGCCGCCCGGGCCGCTTCCTCCGGCATGAGATGAATGCGGGCCCAGCGTTCGTTGTACTGGCCGTTTTCCATGACAGCCAGATCAAAAGGCCCCAAGGTCTCGCCGATATGGCGAAAATGGCTCCCATAGCCGCCGTCGCCGCTGACATAGACGCGCCGTCCCGGCGTGACGAAGGCAAAGCCGGCCCACTGTGTCTGATTGCGCTTGAGCAGGCGGCCGGAAAAATGCTGGCTCGGCAGGATGTGCACCGTCAGGTCGTCGGCCAAGGGAATCGCCGTATACCAATCTTCCTCGTGGACGTGAGCCAGGTCGAAGCCCCACTGCTCGAAATACTCGCCGACACCCAAGGGGCAGACGATGTCCTTCACCTTGTCTTTCAAAGCCATGACGCTGGGATAATCGAGATGATCCCAATGGTCGTGGGAAAGAACCAGCACGTCCACAGGAGGAATGTCGGCAGCTGCATAGATATTGCTGCCGTCGAAGGCCCGGTTGATGAAAAAGGCCGGCGAAGCATAGCTGCTGAACACCGGGTCGACAAGGATGCGATAGCCGCCGAGGTGCAGGTACAGCGACGAGTGGCCCATCCAGACGACACAGTCCTCGTCGAGAGGCAGGGAATGCAGGTCCGTTTTCTGGGAAATCATCCGTCCTTTCGGCTTTAATCCTTCGGAGCTGCCGAAGAGAAACTCGGCCATGGCCTTAGCTTCTCCCCCTTTGACAGTCTGGTCGATAGGCTCCAAGTTCTGAAACTGCCCGTCGTAATAATGGGGCGATGCCAAGATGCGCTCCCGCCGCATCCCCGTCGGCAGGCGGCCAAATTCCGGTCGGCTTACATAATATGTACCGCCGAGGGCCAAGCCGGCCGCACCAATTCCCATAGCTTTCAAAAATTGTCGTCTGTTCATCGTCTATGCTCCATTTCTGCGTTTTATTTCATTATACTCGTTAGAGTAAAGTTTAAGTCAAGTTGTTTCACTGTATATACAATTTTGATGAAACAACACAAAGAGCGATTCTCGAAATTCATAACCTATGTTAACGGCAGCATCATAATGGAAATTGCCGTGGTACACTACGATTCGGCAGCATAACATAATATAAAAACAGACGCCCGCAGTGCGAGCGTCCGTTGTTTTTATTGTCATATGAAATTAGAGTTCCATGCCGCCGTCGACGAAATGAATTTCCGCTTTGCGTTCGCGGAGGTCTTTGTTCCGGTCAAAAGGAGCATCGTATATATCCGGTACGATGCGATTCGTGACCGTGAGGGTACCTGGCTCCAGGCGGATATCGTAGTTGCCGCCGAAGAGGCCCGACAGGTCTGCCTCCTGACCGTAGAAGCTGTTTCCACATTGGAAGCCGATAATGCCGGCGTGCCGGCCCGGCTGATATTCCTTGGACTTATTGCCGGCAGCTACGTCAAAGCCGATGGGTCCGAAGCTGTCGCCATTGACAAAGGGCGATACGCTGCCCGTGTACTGCGGCGGCATGCCGGCAGGAATCGTCAGGTCGTCGGCATGAATGGTAAGAGCCGCCGGCGTGACGTGCGATTTGCCTGCAGCCGTCACCGTCAAGGACGTATCATCCTTCAGCTTGTAGTTTCCAAGCGCAGCAGCGTCAAAGGTAACGCTCCAGTCGTAGTTTCCGACGTCGTTGGTCTGCCGTGCGCCGCCTGTGCCGGCTGTTGCGCCGTCAGCGACGGCAAGGTGATCCCTAATAGCCTGCATATCGTCATCAAAGCCTCGGACATCTACAGTTCTCCCTTTGCCATTCGTCGCCGCAAGATGGAGGTAAGCCTGGTAATCCGGCACGATGCGGCCGCTGTTTCCGCCGCTGTGCATCTGGCCGTTTCCGTATACGCGGTAAATATCGTCGAGGGACACGTCCAGCGTCGCCTTGTCCACCGTAATCTTGCCGGCATCTGACGACCAGGCAACATCGTAGCCCAGGTTGTTGGGATTAAAGGAATCTCCGAGACTGCGTCCGATCTGAGCCGAAGCCAGCCATTCCGTGTAGTCTTTGGCGTCAACCTGGCCGGTTGTATTGTACAGGAGGCTGCCGTTCCCCAGGGCGGCGTCTGCAGCCGTCGTGCTGTCGTAAGCCGCAAAGGGAGAATCCATGCCGTCAGGACCGGTCAGGAAGCCCTTGGCAATGAGATCATGAATATCCAAATCCTGTTCCCGGCCCGTGTAGGTCAGACCTAGGTAGTCCTGAAGAGAAAGTTCCTTGCCATCCACCACGGCTGTATCCTGCAAGGTCAAGTTGGTCAGGAATACCTTTAGGAGCGGCGTACTGCTGCCGTCATAGATCCGCCACGTCTTGGCAAAATCATAACCGCCATAAGACGTTTTCTTGGTCTGTTGGAACGAGCTGTCCGACAGGTCATAGCCGTTTTTCGCAGCATTTCCCGTGCCGACGAGGGTTCCTTTCCCATAGACATTTTCCAACGTGCCGGTATTGGCGCCAGCCAAAGTGCCAACGGAAGATTCGCTGCCCGTCACGCCGCCAGTGCTGTAGGCGTTCGATACGATGCCTGTATTCGTGCCGACGAGGCCGCCGACGTTCGACTGGCCCTGTACAGCTTCCTTCGTTTTGTCAGCTGTCATAATATGACTGAATACTTGATCGAGCGTACCGCTGTTCGTGCCGGCAATGCCGCCGACGTTGGCGCTTCCTGCCGCGGCAATCGCTCCGGTATTGTAGGCGGCTGTCACGGTGCCGCTGTTTGTCCCGACGAGGCCGCCGATGTGTTCGCCGGCTCCGCCAGCCTGGATTTCGCCTGCGTCAACTACTTTATTGGTATTGGCATCATTCCACGTACCGGCAATGATAACGCCGTTGTTGTAAACCTGGTATTTGTAGTAGCCATCGTTTTCATCGCGGCCACCGGAAAGCTGGCCCTGATTGTCGCCGATGAGGCCGCCGACGTTAGTCATGCCTGCGACCTGGGCTCCGGCTTCATTTACGACATGAGACTTGGAAATCGTGCCCGTATTGGTACCGATGAGGCCGCCTGTTGCGCCCTTGTTTCCTGCGACGATGCCGCTGTTGGTCAGGGCTGCGTTCGTAATGGAACCGCTGTTTTGGCCGAAGAGGCCGCCGGCGCCGCCATCATCCCCCGTCGCCTTCACTTCGCCCGTATTGGACGCTGTCAGTCCGTCAAAGTTCGCCTTATTTTCCCCGGCCACGCCGCCGACATATGCACTGCCGATAACGTTGCCGGCATTGCCGACCGTTCCCTGCAGCGAGCCTTCATTTAAGCCGGCAATACCGCCGACGAACGCCGCGCCGTCTGCATAGACATCGGCTTCGGTCATGGCGTTGGTAATCGCCGCGCCCTTCTCATTGATGCCGGCCACGCCGCCAAAGTACCGAGCCTCGCCGCTGCCGGGCTTGACGTGCAGCTCGACTGTGTTTTTGATATTTTCCAGCGCGCCGTCTACATAGGTGTTGTCAATAACGCCGCCCTCGCCATTGCTTCCGGCTACGCCGCCGACGTATTCACGGCCCGTAATCTTGCCGCGGTTGACCAGGAGCGGCCCATCCGCCCCCTGCCCGTCGCCGGCAGCGGAAATCGTGCCGACGTTTTTGCCGGCAATGCCGCCGACATAGCTGTCGCCTGTAATGGCCGCCGAGCTGTCATTGACAATGCGCTCCATCTTAGCGCCCTGCTGATTGATGCCTACCAGGCCGCCGACGTAGGCTTGACCGGTGATTTCGCCGTTGTTGCGGCCATTCTGCACAATGCCGCTGTTATCGCCGATGAGGCCGCCGACATATTGGCTGTCGGCTGTCCCCGTAATATTGGCGGCGTTGACGACGTTGGAAACGGTCTTTCCGCTATGATTTACGCCAATGATGCCGCCGACGTTTTGTTCGCCGCTGATAATGCTTTCGTTGTAGGCGTTGTACATCGTCCCGTCGTTGATGCCGATGACGCCGCCGACGTTGCTGCTGCCGGAGTCGCCGCCATTGGTCACGCCCAGGGAATCGATACGGTACACGCCGCCGGTATTATAGCCGACGACGCCGCCCAGGCCGCCGCTTGAAGCCGTACCATCTGACGTGACGGCACTGTTGCTGTAGCTGAAATCGACGACGCCGTCAGCTTCATTCGTACCGGCAATACCGCCGGCTATCGCTTCTCCGCCCTTGGCAATAACGCTGCCGACAGCTTCTACGTCGTAAATCCCTCGCTTGAAATCAACCGCTCCGGCAGCTTCATCAAAGGCAGCGTCGCCGTTCCGATTGATGCCGGCAATGCCGCCGGCACTGCCCTGGGAGCTGATGGTATTGCCAAAGGTATTGACTTGCGCAATCGTACCCTCATTCACGCCGGCTACGGCTCCGGCCGTTTCCGTACCATCAAAGGTACTGCTGTAAATATTGACGTTTTTCACCGTACCGGACGCGCCGATTTGCGAGAAGATACCGGCGTGTTCCACAGACTGCACATTGCCGTCAGACCCTTTCGCCGCATCCAGACCGATAATATGATGGCCCCGGCCATCGAAGGTCCCCATGTAGCCGTCGCTGCCAGTACCGATAGCCGTATAGCCGGTCAGGTTGCTGGCATTGATGTCCTGCTTCAGGGCGTAGTTGTAGTGGAGGGCCTCCGTATCGTTGCTGCCGCCATCAAGTCCATTTTTATAAAACGTTTGAATCCCCTGCAGCTGTTCTGCACTATTTACCCACAGGTACATGAAGTTATTAGTATGGACCCCTTCTTCTTGTGCAATCGACTGCCCGTTGACAGCAGCATTCATGCTATTGAATTTATCTCTAAGCCCAAACTGGCTGCCAAATTTTTCAAAGGTATATTTTCCAGCCGTTTCATCCCACAAGTCGACAGCAAATTTCGCATCGCCCGATGCTGCATTCAAGGCAATGGAAGGCCCATTGGCATCGCTGAAATGATCCATAAACTGGCTAAGCCCTGTCACCGAATCCGCAGCAGTGCCCTGTCGGGCCTGCACTTGGCCGATATGGGTAATGTCGAGGACGACTTCGCTGTGTTCCCCTGTGCTTTCCAAGGTCAGGCTGCCGCCGAGGGCCAAGTCGCTGTCGACGAATACGTCGCCCCGGCCCGTTACGGTCAGGCTGCCCTGCGTCGTAATCAGGCCATCCTGCTTATTGCCGAAATAGAGATGAGCATGGCCCTGACCGATAGATACAGGCTGCCCATTGACGGATTTCGTACCGGCTGTAATCGTAATATCGCCGTTTTTCGTCGCCGGATTATTCGTCGTGTAAGCAAACCAGTTTCCTATAGAATTTACGTCCTGACGCGGGTCAGATACAATATCCACCGTTCCGGCCTGCCAGGTGCCGTCGCTTGCCGCTGCGAGACCGGGAATCGTGAGAGTCTCGCCATCCTTTGCCGAGGTCAGCGTACCGTATACGTCCACATCGCCGGCTGTAATGGCAATATCGCCTTTTCCGCCATTGCCCGTCGCCGTCACGTCGCCATATACCGTAACCGTTCCGTCAGCATTTAAGGAAACAGATGAGCCGTACAAGGCCGCACCCGTACCCAGCCCCAGGCCGGCTCCGTCCTTGGCATTCAGCGTCAGCGCACCGTCGCTGTACAGCAGGCCGCCGTAATATGCCGCATCAGCCGCCGTATCGACGCCATTCAAGGTCAGGCCGCCGCCGTATACGGCCAGCCGCCCTTCGCCAGACAGACCTAAATCACTCCAGTTAAAGGTGACATCCTGCTTCGCCCTGACGATGGTCAGCAGGGGATCATAGGCTGTACCGTATTGCACCGTGTCTATTCCCTTCATCCTATCGGGATGAGCCGCCGTATCGCCGAAATACTCCGCCGACTTCGGCATGAAGGCATTTAAAATCGGCGTGGTCTGGCCTTCGTAGATGCGCCAGTCTGTCGAAAAGTTTAAGTTTTTATAGAAATCCTTCGATTGCCGATCTGCATACGCAATTCTGGTGCCTTGCTTATCATTGAGATCGGTAAATATCGATGTATCCTGCGGCGCAATGTAATATCCGCTACCATTAGTTACAATTGCCCTATCACCACCAGTTCCTGTGCCATACAAACTTCCTAAGCCTATTGTAGTGGAATTGCCATCAGCGTCAGCGGCATATAAATTTCCTGTCGTATATACATTGGTCAACGTGGCAGGACCACGGCCAATAATACCGCCAACAGAATTATTGCCTATCGTACGATTCTTTCCCTGATAGCTGCGAATCGTGCCTAAATTATATGCACTCTCTATGAGTCTTGAAGTACTGGAACGAGAACCCGCTCCGACTATGCCGCCAACCGAGCTGGTGCCGCTACGATTGCCGCTAGGATCATTGTTCACTACGGTTATATTGCCCGTATTAAAGGAGTTGCTGATTGTCCCACCATAAAAAAATCCAGCAATGCCGCCGACTACGTTATATCCGTTATATATATCGCCAGCATTATACGATGTATCTACTATGCCGTTCAGGCGGCCGACAACGCCGCCGACATGGCGAGCATAATAGGTATAGGTCTTGTCGCCGATTTCACCTTTGTTATACACATTATACAACAGGGCCCTGGCCACATTACCACTTTCCGTCGTATCGCCGACAACGCCGCCGATATTAGCAGCAGGCAAGTTATCAGCAGGGTCTACTGTCCTTGTCGTATTGACAGTACCTAAGTTATAGGAATCAGCGACTTCACCATTATACATCATGCCGGCAACGCCGCCGATGTTTATAAAGCCGCGGATATCCCCTGTATTATAGCTTTCGCTGACAGCTGCCGCTGCCGTACCGCTCTTTATGTCAGCCAGTTGTTTGGTACTGACCCGATCCAGTTTGCCGACAATGCCGCCGGTATTGCCGGCTTTACTGGCATCACTGACAGCCTCCTTCGAAGCAATCGGCAGCGAATGAACTGCGCCGCTATTGGCACTGCGGGTCACATACACATGGCCGCCGTTCAAATACCCGGCTATGCCGCCCATATTGCCGATAATAGTTGTTTCTGTACCCTCCGAGGTATTATCGCGCACCAATTCGGTGGCAAATCCAGCTGCATTGCGCGCCCCCGTTGCCATGATATCGCCGCCGTCATTCAATCCAGACGCAATGGTATACGTTCCGCTGGCTGAACTGATGCCGAAGTACCCAGCAACGCCGCCGACGTTATGAGCGCCGCGGACGGTATTTTCCCGGTTTCTGGCAGCAGTAATATTCGTATTCACCGCTTTGCCGACAATGCCGCCGACATTTCCGGCAGCAAAGAAATCCTGCCCCTCCTGGATATGGCTGCTGATATTCCCATCATTCAGGATCTGAAAAAGCTGGCTGTCATGGGTTGTCCCATCGCCGCTGTCATAGGCACTGCTGATTCCGGCGATGCCGCCGGTATTGGCAGCCTGCACTGTTACTGTTTTTCCCTTAGATGGGGATTTATAGGAATGATATGTATAGTCTTCCGTCGTATAGCCTTCTGCATGTACATCACCATGATTTTCCGCACGCTGTACCGTCGTGCCTTCCATATTCCCCACAATGCCGCCGACATTATAGGCCCCGGTTACGTCCAGGCCGTTGTAGACCTGTCCGTCTGCGGCTGCTTCATTGCCGATAGCAGACAGGACGGCATGACCGACTAAGCCGCCTACGTTGGAGCCGTCACCGTATATGTTGCCGATATTATAGCTCGTCCCTTTGATGTTGCCGTTATACAGATAGCCGATCAGGCCGCCGGCATTGCTGACCTTCTGACCGCTGCCGTCTGTACTGCCTTGGCTGCGGATCGTTCCCATGTTGACGAGATGGTCAAAGACCGCGTCTGCAGCGACGTCTTCGGGCTGGCCTGCCGCGCCGACGTTATCTACGGTAGTACCACTGTACCCGACAATACCGCCTACATCGGTCTGGCCGGTGACAGCCGTGCTGTTCGTCGCGTGGCGAATATGCGTATGCCCCACGGCCGCACCGGCAACGTTGCCGACGAAATTGCGGCCCGTGATGCTGCCGCCGACTAAGGCAACGTGATTGATGTCGGCGTCATGACCTACGCCGAACAAGCCGACGTTATCCGTATCGCCGCGGTTGATAGTCAGGCCGAAAATGTTGTAATCCAAGCCATCGAATACGCCGTAGAAACCGTATTTGGCCGCATCACCTGTATGGCTTACGGTTACCTTTCCGTCTGCGCTGACGCCAATGGGCTTAAAGCCTTCCTGATCGGCGTCGCCGTCTTCATCATGCCAGGATGCCGTCCCCGTCGCGTCAATACTGTTTCGCAAGGCGTATTTCCCGCCCAGATTGGTGTCCATGGCCTGCAGCTGCCGGGCATCTTCAACCCACATGTAGCCGCTGACATCTTTTGCCGTGCCGTTTACCTTTACATTACGGAAGATCTTCTCTTTACCAGCGTAGGTTTTGTTTTCTCCATCGTAAGCATCATAGCCGAGAATGACTGTATCGGCGTTGTCCGTAATGACGGAGAACCGATCGTTCTTTTTATTCTCTTCGTCGCGCACCCGTTCGGTGTCGATGACGATGCGGCCGTTGCCTTCAAAGGTGACATTGGCGGCGTTGATATTGCCCAGGCTCATGAGCTCGGCGGCCGTACGGGTCCCTCCGCTCACAATCGTGGGAACGTCCTTTCCTGCAAGACTGCCCTGCAATACATCATTCAAATTCTTATTGGACACGTACAGGACGTCGGCGTTGATCTGGGCGCTGGGACCAATCTGCACGCCGGCAGGATTGACGACGTAGATCGTGCCGCCTGCCGCGTTGATAGTGCCGTAAATCTGCGACGCATTGCCGCCATTGACGTAGTTCAGGGTATTGAAATTCGCTGTATTGGCCGAGAAATTGACGACGGCGTTGGCCCCGATGTTGAAGCTGTTCCAAGTAATGACGCCGTTCTTCCCGTTCTGCTGGATATTCATGACCGGATTAGTCGCCGTGCCGGCATTGTCATTCAGCCCCGTATGACCGCCCATGACGGAATGGCCGCCCATGGGCAGCTCGTTATTCGGTACAACGGCGGCTGCCCCATAGACTGCCGGCGCCGTGTACAGTACGGCTGCGCCGGCCAGGAGGCACAGCCGTATGCGGTGTGCTAAGTAATCGTATCTTGTATATGTCTTCATATGGCATTCCTCCACCATACTCTTTAATTTTAATATCAGTTAAAACATTTTATAAACTTGGAACCACCACCGGCTGTCATGGTCCGCAGGCTCCGACCAGTCGCGGCGGCCGTCGATCTTGCGGGCCCAATCGAGCTGGACGTACCAGTCGTTTGGCTTGCTGTAGCGCAGGCCCAGGCCCCAGCCGGACAGATGCTCACTGTAGCCCGACGACTTGTTATTGGCATAGCCGGTGTCGATAAAGGCGGCGGCCTCCAAGCCTTCAATGCCAGTCTGGCGGCGGATTTCCGCACTGCCCAGCCAGCCGGCGTCGCCGTAGCCGTCATTGCTGCCGTAAGCCCGGACGCCGTTCATGCCGCCGAGATAAAACTGCTCGCTGCCGTCCAGGGCCCGGTTGGCCAGCTGTCCCTGAAAGCGGACGCGGTAGTTCCACGGGCCGTCATACCATAGCTTCAGCATGCTGCCGATCAATTTATGATAGGTGCCGTCGAGATAGGAGCCGCCGTCCGTATCCATATGGCCGTACCAGTAGATCAGGTCGTACTGGGTAAATTCGTTGGGATAATACTGACTGCCGCTGAGGCCGGCATGCCAGACGTCAGCCTGCTTGCTGACCTTGATCTCCGGCACGTGTCTGTCCCGGAAGCGGTAGCTGTCTTCAATATTCCGATGGTCGTAGCCGTAAATAGCCGTCAGGCGGTTCATGCGGTCACGGTATAGGGGCGTCATACCGTAAAGGCTGATACCCTGGGATTTTCCCAAAGACGTATACCAGCTGTTCGTATGAAGCTCGTACTCGCTCCGGCTGAAGGCCGCGCCGAGGCGCGTACCGCCATAGCCGGCCGGCGTTTCGTAGCGGACACTGTAGTTCTGCACGTCGTGGCTGGACATCATGCCGCTCAGGGTAATCTTATCGCCGTTATGACCGGGATTGTTGATTTCCGTGTTGAAGCCGTAGCGGTACCGCCCGGAGTAATAGCCGCCGCCGTTGTCGGCAAAGACGTAGTTATTCCATACGGGACGCCGCTCGGCCTGTACGTCCACAGCCGTCGTTCCCGCTTCCCGACCGGGACGCAGGATAGCCTTGGCCATCACACCGGGCAGGTCGTTGAGGTTGTTCATGGCCAGTTCCAGCGGTTTATCCGTCATGACCTCGCCGGGCCGCAGGCTGTGCAGGTACCCCTGCAGCACCGAGTCGGCTACGTCCGTCCTATTCTGCACAAGGCGCACTTCATCGTATTTGGCAACGTAGACCTTGATTTCCAGCTGGCCGCCGGCGATTTCCTGCGGCGGTACGACAGCCTGAGCCACAGGGTAGCCGCAGGCCTTGGCATAAGCCGTCACGGCGCCGGTCAGCTCCTGCAGCTCCGATACCTTCACGCTGCGGCCGCTGTAAGACTGAAGCAGTGCCTGCAGGCGTCCATAGTCGTCCGGCAGGGCAAAGCCCGTCAAGGTAATGTGACGGATAAAAAAGGCCGGATCGCCGTCTGTCCCCGTATTGCCGGGGCGGTATATCCGAGACGATGCTTCATCTACTACGACCTCCTGCCGGCCCGTCCGATTGTACGGATGGTCCGTCACGGCTTCCTTGTCAAAGGTCGGTATTGGCGACTGGGCCCAGGCCGGACAGGTCAAAAGCATACTGAGAACCATCGCTGCATAAGCGGTTTTCGTCATAACGTATCCTCCTTCTATGTGCTCAACCTATCAAATGCATGTATACTGGCAGCGTTAAATCATAGCAGATATCGTGAAAATATTTTATGATTACAAAAGTATATATTATCTTAGATTTTTATTATCTAATTTTGATGCAAAAAAAATATAATTCCCAAGGCCGTTTCTTAAACATCCCTGGTATTCCCCGCCTATCATGAGGATATTCCGTCATGATTTCTGCTTATATTTAACATTTATAAGAAAATATTATTATAT
>ERZ779877.1478-NODE-1478-length-20005-cov-4.925213_pt1 | contig 20005 bp, 19 predicted proteins | sample MGYA00511556_ERZ779877 | MGnify/ENA primary metagenome ERZ779877 (study PRJEB29588, sample SAMEA2159338) | human gut metagenome | biome: human gut; feature: human-associated habitat; material: faeces | place: Denmark | collected 2008/2010 ...
TCATCACGCCACACAGGTGACCGATATGCAACGAATCGGCTGTCGGGTCAATTCCCAGGTAAGCCGTCACCATTTCCTTCTTCAGCAGTTCTTCTGTTCCTGGCATCATGGTATGTATCATTCCACGCCATCTTAGTTCATCTACAAAATTCATCGAATGAAATTCTTAGTTTAACATTTTATTTAATACTGGAGCAAAAGTACGACACTTTCTCTGAATAACCAATTTTTAGCGATTAAAAAAGAGGCGGTTAGCATTTTCTTTGAGGGCTTTGATGAGGCTTTCCGGAGTCGTTCCGCGCACGGAGGCTACTTCGGAATAAAAGGCTTGGAAATCGATGTTTTCTTCATCACTTTCCAACAGCAATCTTTCTACCGGTACGGCAGACAAGGCTTTTTCCTGGTATTTCTTTCCGAAGGAGAGATAAAATCCATGCCGGAGCAAGTCTTCAGCCAGTTCTTTCTTTCCTCTGAAACCATGAATAATCCAAGGTTGTGTCGGACGGTGTTTCTTTTGGAATACCAGAAGCTCTACCGTGGCCTTGACAGCATGAATAAGTAAGGGGAAACGGTACTTTTCGGATAATTCAATGGCTGCCTGAAAAGCTTCCTGTTGCAGCGGAAGAGGAACATCGCACAGCTTGTCAAGTCCTGCTTCTCCTACGGCTACTACCCGTGGGTCGGACGAAAGGCAGTGTTCCATCCAGTTTGTTTGTAATGGAAGGTTCTCTGCGGACAGGTACCAGGGATGGAGGCTGACAGAGAGGTACTTGGCTTGTTGGAAAACCACAGAGGCCGATTCCATCATGCTGCAGCTGAGAATGGAGGTGGTCTGTGCGTCGGATGTCAAGTGATGGGTGTGTGCGTCGAAAAAAGGAGTCTCAAGCATGGGGGAAAGAGTTAAGGAACGGGGTCGTATCCGGAGCCTCCCCAAGGGTGGCAGCGGAGAATGCGCCGTATGGCCAGATACAATCCTTTCAGGGGGCCGTGCTTCTTGATGGCTTCAATGGCATACTGTGAACAGGTGGGGGTGAAGCGGCAGGAAGGAGGCGTGAAGGGGGAGATGCAGTTCCGGTAAAAATAAATGGGAAGCAAAAGAAGAAAAGTCAGAATCTTTCTCATGCCAGACGTTCTGCAGTAAGTTGTAACAGTTTGACGACCTTAGCTTCTACTTCAACGGAGTCATGGAGTTCGTTGTCCAGCCAGATAAAGGCCAAGGCCACTTTTTTGTGTGAGTTCTTCAGTGGATCAATCAGGATTTGCTTATGCTTGCGGTAGGCTTCGCGTATCTGACGTTTCACGCGGTTGCGTTTCACGGCCCGTTTGAACCGTTTTTTGGGCACACTGATCAGGATGGTGGCTATGGGCAGATTCTCTCCTTCAACCGGCATGTAGACGATACGCAGAGGAAAAGCAGGAAGCGACTTGCTGCCTCCTGTGAAGAGTTTCTCTATCAGTATCCGGCTATTCAGCCGTTCTACCTTTGGCAAAGTGGGTTTTTGAGAATCAGTCATAGACACGGTACTAAAAAGTAACAAAGCGAAGTAATGCTTTTATTGCTTCGCTTTGTTGGTCAGAGATATTTCTTATTTGTTGTGTTCGCGGATAAACATATCCAATGCGGCCGGCATGGAAGGAGCGGCGCTGGAAGGAGCTTCCAAATCGAGACGTAAACCTGCGTCCTTGACTGCCTTGGCAGTGGTAGGGCCGAAACTTCCAATAGCAATGTCTTTCTGTTCGAAGTTCGGGAAGTTCTTCATCAGCGACTGGATACCTGCCGGGCTGAAGAAAATCAGCATGTCATAGTTGAATTCTTCACCGGGTGTAAAGTCGTTGCTTACTGTGCGATACATTATTGCTTCTGTATGCTGGATATGGTTTTTGTCGAGCAAATCTTTGATTTCATCGTTGTGTACATCAGACATTGGAATGAAATATTTTTCCGTATTATGCTTGACGATGAGCGGAAGTAAGTCGGCAAATTTACCTGTGGCACCGAAAAAGACTTTTCGTTTACGATATTGTACGTATTTCTGGATATACAATGCAATTGTTTCCGAAGTACAGAAATATTTCATCGTTTCCGGAATCGTCACACGCAATTCTGTGCACAGACTAAAGAAATGATCGATAGCATGGCGTGAAGTAAATACAACGGCTGTATGGTCTAGAATAGAAACCTTCTGCTGTCTGAATTCTTTAGCCGACAAACTTTCTACTTTGATGAACGGGCGAAAATCTATCTTCACTCCGTATTTCTCAGCAATGTCAAAATAGGGAGACTTTTCTGTCGTCGGTTTAGGCTGAGAAACGAGGACTTTCTTTATTTTCAACGTTACTAAAAATTTAAAATCAAAATGTTATTTATATATATCAATCCTTTCCAAAGGAAAAGAAGGGGGATGATTTCGAGGGTGCAAAAGTACAGAATTAAATGTAAAATGCCATGAAAATGATTGAAAAAGTTTCTAATGCATTTATAAAATAACAATATTTTGAAACAAATTACTACAATGAGTACGAAGGTTTTAGAAAAATTAAAGTCTAGGTTGAAATAAACAATGAGCAAAGTCAGGGGAAATAGTATGAATGCAGCTCCACATAGAAGATCAAAATAAGCGGAAATCCATGTTTTATTTTTCTCTTTGTCAAAGAAAACCCAGTTGACAAGTTGGTAAAGACAAGCTTTGCCTGACACTGTCAACAGCATACAGGCGATATAAACAAGTAATATGATAGAATGTGGGACAACCTGAAACAGGAAGTTGTTTGTTTTCGAAAAGAAGTCGTAGACAAATAAACTGGCAGATATGCAACTGATTCCTCCCAAACTCAAGGTGTAGCGAAGGTCGAAGTTGGAAGTCTCGTCAAACAGGCCTGCCCGTTCCTTTTGGCGGAAGAAGGTCTTTAGGTGCTGATGGAGATATTTTTTCCCGTTTTTTAGTGCGTAGATAATTAGAAAAAAACAGAGGAAAACCACACAGGTTATCGGTAAGTCGGTGCGGAGCTGATAGGGAAGAGGCTCGCCCGGCATGCCTGTAGTACACCGCATTTCTTTGCTATGCAGCAGTGCGTTATCTATTTCCTTTACGTGCTGTTCGTAAAGTTCCTGGATTTGGGAAAAACCTATGTGGCAGACTTTGTTCATATCGCTGCAAATTTACGAATTTCTTTGCTCCAATGGGGAATGGTATACAGCAAATCTACGGCTTCTTCCGGAGTTTCTGCTACATGCCAGATGTTTTTGTGTTCCTGCCGCATGAAATGTTGGTCGATGGCCTGCTGGAGCATTTCTAATAGAGGGTCGTAAAAGTGGTTGATGTTCAATATGACGATGGGTTTCAGGTACAGTCCGAGCTGCTTCCAGGTAATGATTTCGAGCAGTTCTTCCAAGGTGCCGCATCCTCCGGGAAGGGCGATGACGCCGTCGGACATGTCGGCCATAAGTTGTTTGCGCTCGTGCATGTCTTTGGTCTCAATTAGTCGGGTCAGCCCTTTGTGGTGCCATCCTTGTTCGACCATAAAATGAGGTATAATACCCGTCACAGTGCCTCCGGCAGCCAGTGTGGCGTCGCTGATGCGGCACATGAGTCCCAGGCATCCGGCTCCGTTGATGAGGTTGATGTGTTTCCGGGCCAGGATCTTTCCCAGTTGTTCAGCGGCTTCGAAGTAGATTGGATCAATTTTTGTGCTGGAGGCGCTGTACACGCATATATTTTTGATATCGTTCATTGCAAAGGAGAATAATTTTTGCAAAGATAGAGATTAAACAATTATATGCAATGCCTGACATCGTCTGTAATTGTCAATATTATTAGGTAAAAGCTATTCCTCCAAACGTCCCGTGCACCGCTTGTATTCTGTTTCATAAATTTTGTATTGCGTCAGTGCTTCGATACGGTTGCTTTCAGCCTGTTGCCATTGGGACTGTGCTTCCAGCAGGTCGGTCAGGGTGCTGAGGCCGTGGGTGTAGCGGTTGCGCATCACTCGCAGGCTTTCCTGGGCTTGCTTGGAACCGAGTGCGGCAGTTTGTACCAGGTTATATCCGTTGGTCAGGTTCTGGATGGCCTGTCGTACCTCGATGGTGAGCAGACGTGAATTTTGTTGTAGGTCCAGTTGGGCATTTTGCAGGTCCAGCTTGGCTTTCTTGACCTTTCTCAGTCCTTCTCCCCAATGGAAGAGCGGGATGCTTACTGAAGCCATGACCACTCCGATTCCGTCATCCATTTTTTGCGTAAAAGGTATGTAGTTTCCTTGCGGGTCGGCTGTCATCCCTTTCAGCTTGATGTTTCCGTAGTAGGCATATCCGGCAGAGAGTCCTATTTGCGGTAGAATATTCCCTCTGGCCATTTTCACTTGCTGTTCTTGGGCGGCAATCTGCTGTTTCAGCAATTTGAACTCAGGGCGAGCGTCAATTCCCTCGTCCAATTGTTCGGGAGGCGTGACTTGGATGAGGGTGTCTGTGGGGAGAATCTGTGTTTCCAACGGTTCACCCAACACATGGCACAGAGCAAACCGGCACAGCTCGTTCCCGTTTTGGGCTTTTTGCAGTTGATAGTTGATTTCGCTTTGTTTGGCGGTGATGCGCAACAGTTCATTGTCTGTGCCCATGCCTGCTTTTACAGCTGTTTCTACCTGTTGGTATAGGGTATCCATCTGTGTGCGGTACGCTTCCAGCATGCGTACCTTTTGCTGGACAGCAATGTAGTTCCAGTAGGCCTTGTCTGCCTCTGCAATAACTTCCATGCGTGTCTTTTTCCTGCTTTCGACGGCACTCTCCCGACCAATCTGGGCCAGTTTGTTCCCTGCCCTGATTTTCCCTCCTGCATATAATGGCTGGGTCACACTGATGCCTGCCAGGTACATGCCGTGAATCTGGAGTTCCATTCCGGTCATTTCGACATCTGGAAACATATAGGACCCCGATACCATTCCGTCGAATTTAGGCAGATAGGAACTGAAGGCAATCTTCTGGTCCAGTTCGGCCTGCTGTAAGGCATTGGTGGCTTTCTGTACCTCCTCGTTGCGTTGCAGGGCTAGGTCCCGGCAATCGGCTTGCGTGAGTGAAAGTATGTGTTGTGCAGGGAGCTGTGTCAGAAAGCCGAGCCACAGTATCCCACTTAAAATGTATCGTTTCATAATTGTTTGGATGAAGGGTTAGACATGGAGTTGGGTTTGTGTATATGGAACAGAGCGGTATAGAAAATGGGGAGCAGCACGAGGGTAATGAGGGTACCTACGGTCAGTCCTCCCATAATCGTGATGGCCATGGAACCATACATCGGATCGTTTACCAGTGGAATCATGCCCACAATGGTGGTCAGGGAGGCCATCAGTACGGGGCGTACACGTGAAACGGTCGCTTCCACCACCGCATGATAAGGGTGGAGATGTTCTTCCTGTTGCAAGCGATTGATTTCATCGACCAGCACAATAGCGTTTTTCACCATCATGCCGATAAGTCCCATCATTCCGATGATAGCCATAAAGGTAAAGGGCTGTCGGAACAGCAACAGGGCGGGCGCGATGCCACAGAAAACAAACGGGAAACAGAGTAAAATGAGTATTACTTTTTTCCAACTGTTGAAAAGTAATAACAGGATGCCCAGAATGATGAAGAGGGTCACAGGCAGGTATTTCATGAGGTTGCCGATGGCTTCTCCCTGCAATTCACCTTCGCCTACCCATCGCATTTTGTAACCGTCCGGCAGAGGGATGCCTTCGATTTCTTTCTGAATGGAAGCAACTACTTTCGCTGGAGTGGCTTCGTATAAGTCGGTATTGGGGTCACATTCCGCTTCGATGGCTCTTTGTCCGTTGAGACGATAGATGTAGTTGTTTTCCCAGTCCAGCCGAATTTGACGGGCTACATTGCCGAGGGGTACACTACGGAACAATTGGTCTTGTAACTCATCGGTTTTGGTGGAACCGGTCAGCACTCCTTTCAGTGCGTCGTCGTCCATGCGCAGGTTCAACGTACTCCATACGGGAATATCATTCAGGTTGGTAATCATAAGTGGTTGAAAGATTTTAACAACTTATTATTCAATGAATTACTTGCATATTCTAAGTTTTTTTAGTACCTTTATAACATATAGAAGGACTAAATAACAGAGAAATGAAAGACAAAAAAGTACGTGCGATAGATATTCTCCGTATGATACCGTATGAGGAACTCGCCAAATTATCCATGTCGACAAAAGTTGATTATTGCGCTAAGGCGCTAAGTGGTGAACGCGTGTTCTATTTGTTGGTATATGCTTTCCTGGCGGCGGATGAGGTGAGTCAGCGCAAGCTTGAGACCGTGTTCAATACCGATATGTTCAAGACGTTGTTCAACATCTCACTTGACGCGAGAATCACCCATGGTTCCATCTCAACCCGCTTGTCAAGAATAGACCTGACCTTCTTCGAGAAATCCTATGAGCTTATTTATCAACGGTTCTCACGGATGTACACGAGAGAGGAGGCCTTGCCCATGAACCTGATCCGGGTGGACAGCTCAATGGTGGCCGAGACTTGCAACAAGCTGAAGAGAGGCTTCACGGTAGGCAAAAAGCCCGGTGGAGAGAAAACCTCACGCAGGCAGATCAAGTACACGATGGCTTATGATGGATTTTCCGCCAAATTGGCGGAGGTGTTCAGTGACTCCACCTATTTAAGTGAGGACATGGCCATGCCCGAGGTGGTGATGCGGCTTATCAAGAAGGACACGGGCCATGAGAACCTGTATGTTCTTGACCGTGGGTTCTCCTCCTTGAGGAACTATGAGAATGTCACGGCTCACGATGGTAAGTTTGTCGGGCGCATAAAGACCAACCGTAAGATGGAAGTCCTCAGGAGCCTGATGGACGAAAATACGGATAGGGACCTTGGTAGTCTGGAACTTCAGGACGATATCGCGGTGCGCTTGTATGACGGGGAAAAGAGGGAGTTCTCTGCGACAGCATATCGCGTGGTGAAAGCCCGTTTTAAGGTTCCGAGGGATACCACACGGCCCGCCAACAAGGGCAAAGTCAAGAGGGTTGAGAACGAGGTTTACCTGATAACCAACGATTTTGACCTGTCAGCCAAGCAGATATCGGAAGCTTATAAAAGGCGTTGGGATATCGAGATTTTCTTCAAGTTCCTGAAGCAGAACCTCTCATTTTCCCACTTCGTTTCCACGAGCGAGAACGGGATAAAGGTCATCCTGTATATGACCCTTATCACCGCGATGCTTGTCATGATTTATAAGCGGGAGAACGAGATGGGATACACCATCGGCAAGTTCAGTTTCTTTATGGAAATGCAGGATTGGATAGTAAAACTGATGGCAACGCTGCAAAATGAGAAGCTGAGCTTACTTGCGTACGAGGATATGAAATTAAGGGCAAGAATCCCATAATGAGGATTTATATGAGCATAATACGATATACTCAAAAAAATCTTTCAACCACTTATGGTTGGTAATCCGGCTTCCGTCGGCATTCCGTACCAGCAGGTGGATGAGTACGGTCCGGTCTTGGTCGTTCAATACACCTACGGGTAATCCGTCGGTAGCGGCCAGCAGGGCATTTCCTACATCACTCCGTTCGATACCCGACCTTAATGCATCTTCGCGTACATAATCGGCGGTCAGGGTCTTGCCTTTGGATTTCCAGTTGTTACCCACAGAATAAGGGTCTACATACGGGCAGCGGCGCATAATATCTTCTGCCTGTTGACTCAGTTTCCGTAGGATGGCAGGATCCGGACCTGAAAACTCGACTTCCACTGTATGAGAGGAGGCGATGGAGAAATTGTATTTCCGGATGCGGATGTACGCATCGGGATAACGTTCACGCAGAAGTTTTCTGACTGCAGGTATTTGTGCAACCACGGTCTCATAATCTTTACAGTCGACCATCAGTTCGCCGTAACAGTCGCCTCCTGAGGTCATGGGACGCACCAGGCAGTAATGGGCAGGTGCACTTCCCATGCTGGCAGCTACTCGCTCAATGGCAGGATTTTTCTTCAGCAGGGCCGACATTTCCAAAAGGTCTTTTCGTATACGGTCGGGGTCGGTTTGCGAAGGAAGAAAATATTCTACAATGAATTGCTTGTAGTCGAAATCAGGAAAAAACAGATTTTTTACCTTCGTCATGCCGAATATACAAAGCGCCAAGAGGATGAAGGCGGTAGCCAGTGTCGTCTTTTTGTATTCTACCAGCAAGCTGATGGTACGACGGATAAATCGGTGGATGGGTGAATGGTATATTTGTGGCTGTTGAGTCTTTTTTTTACGGGTAGGCAGCCACGATTTGGCACACACAGGTACTTGGGTCAATGCCAGTATCCAGCTGGCCAGCAAGCTGACACAGAGTACCAGGAACAGGTCGCCGGCATATTCTCCGGCTGAATCGGGAGAAAGATATACCGCAAGGAAAGTCGATACGGCAATCAGGGTAGCTCCCAGCAGAGGCATGGCGGTGTGCTGTCCGATGCGGTACAAATAAGTCTTTGGTCCTAGCCCACGTGCTTTGTCAATCAAAATACCGTCCATGATGACGATGGCATTGTCCACCAGCATCCCCATGGCCACGATAAAAGCCCCGAGGGAGATGCGTTGAAGCGTGGTGCCACACATCAACAGAATGGGGAAGGAGACAGCGATAGTCAGAATCAGTCCGAAGCCGATGATGAGGCCGCTGCGGAATCCCATGGTGAAGATAAGTATCAGGATGACAATCAGGACCGATTCTACCAGGTTGACCATAAAGGAACTGATGGCTTCATCCACCTTGTCGGGTTGGAAGAATATCTTTTCCATTTCCATTCCTACGGGAATCTGTGGCATGATTTCTGCCAGCCGTTTTTCAACCGCTTTTCCCACATCGGGGACAATGGCATTTTCTTCCATGGTCAGGCAGATGGCCAGGGCCGGTTTTCCGTCCACGAAGAAACCGTTCCGTTGCGGCTCACTATAGGTACGTTCTATTTGTGCAATATCTCCCAGTCGGATGGTTTTTCCCTGTGGGGTACGAATAAGCAGGTTACGGATGTCTTTCTCATCAGTAACGGCACTGCTCACATGCAATGGCAGCCGGTCGCTCTCATTCTGGTAACTGCCAGCGTTGACGGTTTTTCCGGCATTCTGCAGGCTCATCATGATTTGGGTAGGGATAATGCCATTACGGGCAATCTTCTCTTTCGATAACGTAATTTGAATAACTTCATCCCGGTTGCCTGTGATGAGGATACGTTTCACACCCTTTACTCCCAGCAGTTCCCGGCGTATCAGTTTGGCGTACTTATAGAGTTCCGGATAAGAATAGCCTTCACCTGTGAAAGCATAGAAGATGCCGTACACATCCATCATGTCGTCTATGACAATCGGGTCATAGCAGTCTTGTGGCAATTTGGAACGGCTGTCGTTCACTTTCCGTCGCAGAAGGTCGAAGTGCTGTTCCAAGTCTTTTTGGAGAACGGTCATCTGGAATTCGACGGTGATTGTGGCCATCCCGTTCTGGCATTCCGATTTGATTTTCTTGACATTGGGAAGGGCGCGGAGTTCGTCTTCCATGGTTTGTGCCACTTTCAGCTCCACTTCATGTGCGGTAGCTCCCGGATAAGGTACGATGACCATGGCTTGCTTGACGGAGACAGCCGGGTCTTCCAGTTTGGGCATTTGCAGAAAGGCCAGCACACCGGCTATTAGAATGAATGTCATGAGCGACCAGAACAAGGTAGGCCGCTTCATAAAGTATTCGGTGAGTTTTATTTTCATCAGATAAGTCCTCCTACGTTGGTTTTACTATCCGTATGGATGACACGGACTTTTTCGTTCTCTTGCAGGGCATTTACTCCTGCCTTTATGATTTGTTCATCCCCTTTCAGTCCGGCTGTAATGACGGCACGGCCTTTTTCATCTATTTCGCTGCAGTTCACTTTCCGTTTGCTGACGGTAGAGTCGGTATTCATTACCCAGACATAGGTCTCTTCCTGTGATTGAATGAGGGCATGCAGGGGAAGTGTAAAAGAAGCACGAAGACTGTCGGTAGCTGCAATGTAGATGCGTACATTGACATTTATGCCTGCACTGAGCCGTGAGTTGGTTTTCTTCTGAAAGGTCAGTTTCAGCTGGTATAACTGATTTCCATCTGCTTTGGGGGTGATGCTTGATATTTTCATGGGAATATCTTCTCCTTTTGCAGAAGGAAGTTCGCAGGTGATACGCTGGAAGCGGGAACGAAGCTGATATACCTCAGCCGGCAGTTCGGTTTCCACTTCCATGGAATGCATGTCGAGCAGGTTGATGACAGGAGTGCCTGCGTCTACCATTTCCGATGGAGCAAAATTGACGCTTTGTATGTATCCGTCGGTAGGAGCATACAAGCGTGTATATGCCAGCTTGTTACGGTTGACTTGTAATTGTACTTTCAACTGCTGCAGTCCGGCTTGTGCTTTTTCATAATCGTTTATGGAAATACTTTTGCTGCGATATAAGGCTTCTGTCCGTTTGACTTCATCTTCCAGTTGCTTGCATTGTATTTCCAAAGCTTGTACACCTAGTTGGTAGTCTGTGTGGTCCAGCTGGGCGATTAACTGCCCCTTCTTTACATAATCTCCTTCTTTTACGTATATTTTTTCAATTTGTCCTGCGGTTTTAAATCCCAGTCCGATGTTATGGCTTTCTTGTACCACTCCAGAAAAGTTTTTGATGCTCTCTGCTCCAGACGGGATAGGAGTGGTCAACATCACACTGCGGATAAAGGTTTGCGTGGGCTTTTCTGTGCATCCACTGGCCAACCAGAGAAGGAAGGGAAGTAATAATAATCGTTTCATCTGTATGGATTTAGAAGTTCTTTGATGCAAAGGTCACATTTTTTGTTTTCTTCTTTACACCCTTATCAGCCTGCAAAATGTCCTAAAGGTTGGATTAGTGGATTAAATAACCTGTTTTTTCCTTGTTTTCTGTTCTAAAGGACTATCTTTGTAAAGAAATAAAGAGCAAAATAGATGAAGAAAGAAGATTCTATTTTTAAGGAATTGCATTTGTTGATGCTTCCTGATGTGGGGCGTACGCTGATTTATGGAAATGAACTGGTTTTGCTGGATAACATCGGAATGGATGTGGAGGAGGAACTGGTTTCTGATTTTGTGTCTCCTTCCTACCCTTTCAAGCTGACTTTTACCCTGGTGATGTTCTGTTTGCGTGGTACCATGCGGGTACGGCTACAGTTGAAAGAATATGTATTGTCGGAGAATGATGTACTGGTGGTGCTTCCAGGTACGATTGGAGAATGTCTGGAAGTGAGTGCAGAGGCAAAGGTGGCAGTTATCGGGATGTCCGGTCATCGTTTGTGGAAAGGTCAACAATCGTCCTTAAGTATGGCTTTCCTGCGTTTTCTTACTGCTACTCCCCTGATACATATCTCGTCGACTCAAATGGAAGAGTGTATGATACTCTATCATTTGATGCGGAAAAAGCTGGAGCAACCCGGTTATAAATTTAAGCTGGAAGCCATAGCAGGCTATTTGCAGGTATTCTTTTACAATGGATGCCAATGGTTGTTGGAGTATGACCGGCAGCAGGTGCGTAAAGTGGAAAGCAGGCAGGAAAAGTTGTTTGAGGCCTTTCTGGAGTTGGTGCAAACGCATTATAGAGAACATCGGAATATGTGTTTCTATGCCGAAAAACTTTGTCTGACGCCCAAATATCTTTCGCAGGTCATTTGGGAGGTAAGCGACCGCCATGCTCCGGATTGGATTCGCGATTATGTGATTTTGGAAGCAAAGGCTTTGTTGAAGAGTGGACGATACACCGTCCAGCAGGTAGGTGATTTCCTGAATTTTGCAAATGCCTCTTTCTTTGGCAAATATTTTAAGGCTGCGGTAGGATGTACTCCCCGGCAATACATGTTGAGATAGCCAGTTTGAAAAACAAAAAGCAGGAAGAGAACTTTGAGATTCTCTTTCTGCTTTCTGTAGTGATTGTGAATATATTATTCGGATTATTTCAGTCCGAAAGCTTCTTTCACTTTGTCTACGTAGTCCAGTTTCTCCCATGTAAAGAGTTCCACTTCCACGTCTTTGTTGCCTTCGTAAGCTGATTCGAAATGCTTGGTCACGATTTTCGGTTCACGACCCATGTGTCCGTAAGCGGCTGTCTCGCTGTAAATCGGGTTACGCAGTTTCAGGCGCTCTTCGATGGCACGGGGACGCATGTCGAAGATTTCATCTACCTTCTTGGCAATTTCTCCGTCGGTCATGTTGACTTTGCTGCGTCCGTAAGTGTTGACATAGATGTTGATAGGACGTGCTACACCGATGGCGTAAGACACCTGTACCAGCACTTCGTCGGCTACTCCGGCTGCCACCAGGTTCTTGGCGATGTGACGGGCAGCGTATGCGGCACTGCGGTCTACCTTGCTCGGGTCTTTTCCAGAGAAAGCACCGCCTCCGTGTGCACCGGCACCTCCGTAGGTATCCACGATAATCTTACGGCCTGTCAGTCCGGTATCTCCGTGTGGACCACCGATAACGAACTTACCGGTCGGGTTCACGTGATATTTGATCTGGTCGTTGAACAAGGCCAGTACTTTCGGGTTGTGGATTTCAGCGATGACACGCGGCATCAGGATTTCGATGACATCCTTGCGGATTTGGGCCAGCATTTCCTCGTCAGCTTTCAACTGTGCTTCCTTGGAATCGTTTTCCGGCTGGATGAACTCGTCGTGCTGAGTAGATACCACGATGGTATCGATACGTACCGGATGGCGGTCGTCATCGTATTCAATGGTTACCTGGCTCTTTGAGTCCGGACGGAGGTAAGTCATGACCTTTCCTTCGCGGCGGATTTCGGCCAGTACCATCAGCAGTTTGTGTGCCAGGTCGAGCGACAGCGGCATGTAGTTTTCTGTTTCGTTGGTTGCATAGCCAAACATCATACCCTGGTCACCGGCTCCCTGGTTCATCGGGTCTTCGCGTTCCACGCCGCGGTTGATGTCAGGGCTTTGTTCGTGGATGGCAGAGAATACACCGCAAGAGTTACCTTCGAACATGTATTCGCTCTTGGTATAGCCTATTTTGTTAATCACTTCGCGTGCCACGCGTTGCAAATCGATATACGCTTTGGTTTTCACTTCTCCTGCCAACACCACCTGTCCGGTAGTTACCAGCGTTTCGCAAGCTACTTTTGAACTGGGGTCGTAAGCCAACAGTTTGTCAAGCACAGCGTCCGAAATTTGATCGGCCACTTTGTCGGGGTGTCCTTCAGACACCGATTCGGATGTGAATAAGTATCCCATTGTTTTGGTAAATTAAATAAGTTGTTAATGGTTTGGTTTATCCGTGTACGGACAGAGTAGAGAAGTAATCTTCAAGGAAATCTAACTACGTGTTTTAGCATTTTTTTCCGTGGTTGCAAGCTACTCAAATCTTTCCACTTTTTTAATCGCTTGCAAAGATAGGGAGATAAATTGGAATAATTACAATTTCAGTATGTTTTTAACATAGCTTTAATGAGAGGGGGCTTTAAACCTTTCTCAAGCTTTGTAAAGGGTAGACAAGGCTTTTTTCTGTATAGGATGCATCACATTCCCCGCAATCTCTACCAACGGTTTCATCACAAAGTCTCTTTCTGTCATCAAAGGATGGGGGATGGTGAGTTCAGGAGTTTGCAGCACGAAGTCATCGTACAGCAGGATGTCGATGTCAATCAGCCGGTCGCTATAGACACCGTTGACGGATTTTTTCGTTCTTCCCAACTCTTTTTCTATTTCCTGGGTGGCATGCAGTAGTTCCAAAGGAGCGAGCTGGGTTTCCAGGCCAATGGCTGCGTTGAGGAAGCTATTTGAAGATTCGAATCCCCAGGGAGCGGTTTCATAAAAAGAGGATAGGGAAACGAGTTTCCCTATCCTTTCTTGCAGTTTATAGATGGCGGTACGTAAATTTGCTTCTTTATCGCCCAGATTCGTGCCGAGTCCCAGATAAACTTTTGCCATTGTTTCCGCTTTTTATTTATCCAGAATCAGCATGGCGTCACCGTAGGTACCGAAGCGGTAGCCTTCTTTCAAAGCCACATTGTAGGCTTCCATAATCAGTTCGTAACCTCCGTAAGCGCACACCAGCATCAGCATGGTAGAAAGCGGCATGTGGAAGTTGCTCACCATGGCATTGGCTACCGAGAAGTTATAGGGCGGGAAGATGAACTTGTTGGTCCAGCCTTCGTATTCTTTCAGGTGTCCATCCGTGCCTACAGCGGTTTCGATGGTACGCATGACCGTGGTTCCCACAGCACAAACCTTGTTGCCTCTGTCTTTCGCTTCGTTTACGATACGGCAGGCGTCTGCGTTGACAAACATCTGTTCGGAATCCATTTTATGCTTGGTCAGGTCTTCCACGTCGATGTCGCGGAAGTTACCCAGTCCGGCATGCATGGTGATGAACGCAAAGTCGATTCCCTTGATTTCCATGCGTTTCATCAGCTCCCGGCTGAAGTGAAGACCGGCTGCCGGTACGGTAACGGCTCCTTCATTTTTGGCGTAGATAGTCTGGAAACGTTCTTCGTCTTCCGGTTCTGCCGGACGATGGATGAAAGGAGGCAATGGAGGTTCTCCCAAGGCATACAAAGCCTTCTTGAATTCATCATGAGGACCGTCGTACAAAAAGCGGAGTGTACGTCCGCGAGAAGTCGTATTGTCAATTACTTCGGCCACCATAGAATCATCGTCGCCGAAATACAGCTTGTTACCGATACGGATTTTACGGGCCGGATCTACCAGTACATCCCACAAGCGCAGCTCTTCGTTCAACTCACGGAGCAGGAATACTTCAATGCGGGCACCTGTTTTTTCCTTGTTACCATACAAACGAGCAGGAAAGACCTTGGTATCGTTAAAGATAAACACGTCTTTGTCGTCGAAATAGTTCAGTATATCCTTGAAATTGACATGTTCAATTTCTCCGGTTGACTTGTGAATTACCATCAGGCGGGATTCATCTCTGTATTTAGCCGGATAAAGAGCGATTTTTTCTTCCGGCAACTTGAATTTGAATTGTGACAGTTTCATCTTCTTCCTTTCTTTCCTTAATCGTTTATAACTTCTATTTCTTGCTGGTCGAGCCAGGCTTCAAAATCTTCCACTTTCATGCAGTCTTCCAACTTTACTTCTCCTACCCGTGTACGTATCAGACCGGTCAGGTGGGCACCGCTTTGCAGTGCTTGACCAATGTCTCTGGCCAATGCCCGTATGTAAGTACCCTTGCTGCAGACTACCCGTATCTTAATTTCCGGCAGGTTGCATTCCAGCAACTCGATTTCATCGATGACCAGAATCTTGGGCTTCAGTTCTACTTCATCTCCTTTTCTTGCCAGGTCGTATGCACGCTTACCGTCAACTTTGCATGCGGAAAATGCTGGTGGTACCTGTTCAATGGTGCCGACAAACTTCTTTAATGTTTCCTTGACCATTTCTTTGGTGATATGGTCGGTAGGGTAAGTCGCGTCAATCTCCTTTTCCAGGTCGAATGAGGGAGTGGTTGCTCCCAGCTGGAGAGTGGCAATGTACTCTTTCGTATGATACTGGAACTCCTCAATACGCTTTGTGGCCTTTCCGGTACAGATAATCATCACTCCGGTGGCCAGCGGATCGAGTGTGCCGGCATGTCCTACTTTTATTTTCTTTACTCCTAATTTGCGGCTGATGTGGTATCTTATCTTATTCACCACGGCAAAAGAGGTCCATCGCAGTGGCTTGTCAAAATATAATACTTCTCCTTCTTTGAAATTCATTAAGCCAATTCTAAATTATATCCTAAAAAAGACATGATTAGTATGATGCTTCCTACAATGATACGGTACCAGCCAAAAGCTACAAATCCATATTTTGTCACAAAGCTGATGAAAAATTTGATAGCCAGCAATGCTACGATGAAGGCTACGACATTACCCACAATTAAAGTTGTCAGATTCGTCGATATGATTTCTGTTCCTCCATCCATGAATAATTTGGCCATTTTATACACTGTAGCTGCAAACATGGTGGGCACAGCCAGAAAAAAAGAGAATTCTGCTGCTTTCTTTCGGGTAAGTTTTTGTGCCATACCTCCTACAATTGTCGCCATGGAGCGTGATACTCCCGGTATCATAGAAATACATTGGAATAATCCTATAAAAAAGGCTCTTTTTTCTGTCAAAACAGTTTTTTCGCTTCCGTTGCCGAAAATTTTGTCACAGAATAGCATAAATATACCTCCTGCTATTAACATGACAGCTACTACAGTTACGCTTTCCAGCATCGCATCTATCATGTCACTGAAGAGAAGTCCCAAAACAGCGGCAGGAATAAAAGCAACTAATAACTTCCAGTAAAAATCATATTTGTGAAGGAAACGCTTCACTGGAGTACAATTTTCTGGCATGGGCGTATGATTGAGACGGAAAAAGTTTTTCCAGTATAAACATACCACCGACAAGATTGCACCAAACTGGATAATAAATGTAAAAGCCTTGACAAAATCCGTACTTTCTACCCCTAAAATGTGTTGGGTAATAATCATGTGTCCTGTAGATGATACCGGAAGAAATTCGGTAAGTCCTTCTACAATAGCAATTACAATTGTCTGAAATAAGTTTAAATCTCCTTCCATTATAATTTTTCCTCTTCTTTTGTAGTTATTTCTTTATCTTTAGGTTTTCTCAGAATGCCATAAATCATGAAAATAAATCCCAAAAAGCAAACAACGGGAGCTACTTTGATGCGGCGTACACTGAAAATATCTGGTTCAAAAGCTGTTTCAGTGGAGCCTGGTCCGCTCATTAACAGGAATCCGATGATAATGACTATCATACCTATGGCAAGCAGTATGAAGTTTGTTTTATCAAAAGCAAAACTTTTTTTGTCCATAATGAATTTTGTCTATTTAGTTTGAACATTAAAGGCGATATAAATCTCCGGCTTTCATCTTCAAATATTTGTTGATGGAGATGTAGGCACATAAGGTGGCGATGAGGATACCCGAGATAAAAACAGCACCCATTACGCAAAGCATAACTTCCGGAGTAATAAGTTCCAGTAGCCCCGGCTCATAATTGACGAGCATGTAGGACATACTGATAAGCAGGGCATTGGCCATAGCCGCCGCAAGAATGCCTATCCATACATTTCTGACAATGAACGGTCGCCGGATGAATGACCAGCTTGCACCTACCAGTTTCATGGTGTGAATCAGAAAACGTTTGGAGTAAATGGTCAGTCGTATGGTATTGTTGATCAATGCAAATGAAATAAGGGTGAGCAAAGCAGCCAGCCCTAACAGGAACATGCTGATCTTACGTATGTTCTGGTTGATGGTGTCAATCAGGTCCTGCGGATAATTTACTTCAATGACTTTTTTATTATCCAGCAGTTTTTCCTGAATCCAGCTCAGACTGTCAGAATTGGCATATGCTGCATTGAGCTTGATTTCGATGGAAGCCGTAAACGGATTATAGCCTAAGAATTCAACCGGATCTGTTCCCATGGCTTCTGTCTGTTCCTTCAGGGCCTGTGCTTTCGATATGTAGGTGGCCTGCTTCACAAAAGGTTCTTCTTCCAGCTGTTTTTGGAAGCGGATGGCTTCTGCTTCTTTCATGTCGTCGTTGAGGAGAACGGAAAAGTTGATATTCTCACGTACGTATACAGAAAGATTATTGGCGGTCATAACAAAAAAGACCACTATACCCAACAACAGCAGTACCAGCATCGTACTGATGCAGGAGGTAATGAATTGCATATCGAAAAGACTGCCCGACTTCTGACTCATAATTTCTTATTTTTTTCTGAATACATAAATCATGGAACTGCTTCGGTCTTTCTTAGCCAGTGAAACAATCCATGCTTCCGTTCCGGCAATCAGGCCTTTTATGAACGGGAAAGCACTTTTCCGGTATTTCTCACTCAGCATGGATACGTAGAAAGCATCAAAAGGCATCGGATGTCGTTCGCAAAGGATGAAATTGTGCTTGGCACCGAATTGCTGCATGGCTGAAGGAGTGAAATGCCACAAATGACGAGGTACATCGTAGGCGGCCCACATTTCTTTGTACTTTTCTGCATCAAAGGAAGTAGGATTAGGTACAGCTATCACCAGAATGCCCCGGTCTTTCAGGATGCGGTTCAAGGTTTCCCATGTTTCGTTCAGATGCTCCAGATGTTCCATGACATGCCACAAAGTGATGACATCGAAAGAGTTGTCGGCATAGCTGTCCAGTATATCCGGTGAATCTACATCGAGGGAAAAATGTTCTTTGGCGAACTGACGGGCCTGAAGGCTTTTTTCGATGGCCGACACGCGCCATCCTTTTTCCTGCATGAAATGAGGAAAATACCCCGTTCCCGTACCGATATCCAGCAGGTAACCTCTGCTGAGACCTGAATGATGTTTAATCAGGCGGGCTTTACGGGAAAGCATAAAATGACGCACCCAATGATATACACGGTTCATCAATCCTTTGTGTGTATCACTGTGTGAAATGTAATCCGGTGTTTCATAATAACGCCCGATTTCTGCTTCTACGGGAGCAGCCTGAGTGAACTGGAAGCCACAATGCTGGCAACGGCAGATGGCAAAAGACTCACCGGAAGCATAGTGGTCCGTGCATGTCATTACCTCTTCAAAATGGCTTTCTCCACAGAGTGGACATTTATCTATCTTTAGTGTATTCACTTCATTCCCTAATTTGCTGCAAAATAACAAATAAAAACCCTATAGAGCGATTTTCTTTAAAAGTTTTTAAGAGTATTGGCCGGCTTTACGTATGTTTTTTTGTATCTTAGCCCCAGTTTATGGATACTTGAAAAATGAATATGGAGAAGAAAAGATTGACGCGGTCAAATAATCGTATGATAGGTGGGGTTTGTGCCGGGATAGCCGACTATTTTAACTGGGATATTACACTGGTGCGGATAGTTTACGTGCTAGCTACTTTTTTTACAGCTTGTTCCGGGGGAATTGTCTACCTGATTCTCTGGCTTATCATGCCGGAAGCAGGGAGGGAAAATGACTGAGATGAAAAAACTCACGCATACAAAAGGATGGAATCATTCACATTTGTATACGTGAGTTTTTTGTTTTGAGGAGTTTCCTCTGAATATTATTCAGTAACTTCTGTACCTTTCAGGGTTGCAGAACTGGATTCTGTGATTTTTACCTTTACAAAATCACCAATCCGGTGGCTACCGCGGTCGAATACCACTACTTTATTCTGTTCTGTGCGGCCGAACAACTGTTCTTTGGAGCGTTTGGACACACCTTCCACCAACACTTCGAAGGTTTTGCCCACGTCTTTTGCATTGCTTTCGGCCGAAAGCTGGTTTTGCAGTTCGATGAGTTCGTTCAGACGGCGGATTTTGATTTCTTCCGGCACGTCGTCGGGAAGATGCTTGGATGCGTAGGTGCCCGGACGTTCGGAATACTTGAACATGAAGGCCGAATCGTAGGCACATTCCCGCATCAGCGAGAGGGACATTTGATGGTCTTCCTCCGTTTCGGAATGGAAGCCGGAGAAGATGTCGGTGCTGAGTCCGCAGTCGGGGATGATGCGACGGATGGCAGCCACTCTTTCCAGGTACCATTCGCGGGTATATTTACGGTTCATCAGTTTCAGGATGCGTGAACTTCCACTCTGTACGGGCAAGTGGATGTGCTTGCACACGTTGGGTACTTCCGCAATGACATGTAAGGTCTCGTCGCTCATGTCTTTCGGATGGGAAGTAGTGAAGCGTACGCGCATGTCGGGTACGGCCTCGGCCACGGTACGGAGCAGCATGGGGAAGGTCACCGTTTCTCCGTCTTTCTCAAAACGGTAGGAGTTGACGTTCTGTCCCAGCAGGGTGACTTCCTTGTAGCCTTTCCGCTGCAGGTCGCGCACCTCGTTCAGGATGCTTTCCACGTCGCGGCTGCGTTCACGTCCGCGGGTGTAAGGCACGATGCAGTAGTGGCAGAAGTTGTTGCATCCGCGCATGATAGACACAAAGCCTGAGATGTGGTTGCCGCAGAT
>ERZ779877.1495-NODE-1495-length-19856-cov-3.925004_pt1 | contig 19856 bp, 21 predicted proteins | sample MGYA00511556_ERZ779877 | MGnify/ENA primary metagenome ERZ779877 (study PRJEB29588, sample SAMEA2159338) | human gut metagenome | biome: human gut; feature: human-associated habitat; material: faeces | place: Denmark | collected 2008/2010 ...
CAACGACTTCAACACCCGCGAGGCCATCGGCGTGATGTTCGAGATGGCCTCCGCGTCCAACAGGGCGATGTCCGAGGGGACGATGACATCCGGCACCGCGCTGGAGTGGATGGCCCTGCTCAGGGAGTTCGACTCCGTGCTGGGGATCCTCCCTGAGGACGCCGAGACCGGCGAGGAGCTGGACTCTGTGATGTCCATCCTCATCGACCTGCGCCAGGAGCTCAGGAAACGCAAGATGTACGACCTGGCGGACATGGTCCGCGACCGCGTCAAGGAGGCCGGGTTCTCCCTGGAGGACTCGGCGGAGGGCGCAAGATGGAAGAGGCTCTGAGGCGGAAGGCGGTGCTCACCCTCGGCGGCGCGGTGCGCCTGCCGGAGGGCTTCGAGCTGCCGGTCAGGATGTCCCACTCCACCGCCGGGCCCGGCGCCGGGTTCGGATCCGCGGTGTTCGCCTTCGACGGCTACCGCGTCAAGAAGACGGTGTCCTACGACTCGGGGGAGTTCGAGCTCGTGCAGGGCAAGAGGGGGAGGCTGTCGCTCACCCGCAGGGGCAGGCCGTTCATCCCCAGGGTGACGATCGAGCCGGTGGTCCGCCACTGCCCGGAGCAGGCTTTCTTCAACCTGGACCCCAGGTGCATGTACCGCTGCGCGTTCTGCACCTCGCCGCTGCTGGACCCGTCCGAGGACAAGCACCTGTCCGCGGACAGGATAATGGAGATGCTGGACGAGTCCGTCCGGACCCAGGACGTGAGGGTGGTGTCCATCACCAGCGGCGTCGTGGGCTCCGTGGAGGAGACCGTGGACAGGTTCGTGGAGGTCGTGTCCAGGGTCAGGGCCGCGTACCCGGACATGCCCATAGGAGTGGAGCCGTACGTGTCCTCCAGGGAGCACATCCAGATGTTGAAGGATGCAGGGGCGGACGAGATCAAGCTGAACCTGGAGTCCCCGAGGAGGGACGTCTTCGCCAGGGTCTGCCCGGACCTGGACTTCGACGCGGCCATGGGGCTCCTGAAGGATGCGGTCGAGATTTTCGGCCGCGGCAGGGTGATCTCCAACATCATCTACGGCATGGGCGAGACCGACGCGGACCTGGATGTGGCGATGGAGAGGCTGTGCTCCATGGGCGTGCTCCCGGGGCTGAGGGCCCTGAGGGTCAACGACATGAACCGCGCCAGGCTGCTTGAGGCCGGCGTCAGGGGGGAGCAGGTGTCCCCCGACAGGGCCATGAGGCTGGCCGAGATGCAGAAATCGTCCATGAGAAGGCACGGGCTGACCACGGAGACCTCGGTGACCATGTGCTTCGCCTGCAAATGCTGCGACCTTGTGCCTTTCAGGGATTTCTGAGACCTGGTAAAACGTGGGTCACGCAACATCGATGGGCAACCGTTTTGACGCTCCTGACCGTTTCACTGACATGCGCCAAGTCCCCATCGGCATCCAGGGTTTCGGGAAGATCCGCGACCTGGACCTGTATTTCGTCGATAAGACCCCGCTCATAGACGACATACTGTCCAGGAGGGGGACCGAGGTGTTCCTTTTCACAAGGTCCCGGAGGTTCGGCAAGTCCACGAACCTCAGCATGATCGACGCATATCTGAACATGGAGCATGCCAGGAACACATGGTTCGACAGAATCTACGTCGACTGACTCAATGGGATGATAACCCTTTATATGGCGTTCAGAAGGAAGACCACTGCGGTGGCGCTAAAGATCATAAACGGGTGATGGGACAACCCAAGAGACTCCACCATTCTACTCATCAAAACCATAATATAGATTTGACCAACTGACAGAATCGATTATTTCTACTCCCAGTCCTTGACAACTACCTTCATGATTTAATCCTGACTTTGACAGGACTATCCGATTTCGAGATGTGAAGTGATCGGGACGAAACGATGAAAAAGTGTCCTGAAATGCAGATTCATGGCTAATCAAACCCGTTTCAGGACGTTCCAGATTAAGCACAACGACAATTTATCGGTTCCCATCGGCAACCTAGTATGGGCCCAAGCGTTCTTCGAACGCTTCGGCCTCGACGAGGTCGTCCGCGCGTTCAAGACCAAGGGAACAGACCTCGCGAAGCTGGCCGAGGTCATGGTCGCATACAAGGCCGGCGACAACTTCAGCATCCTCCGCTGCCACGACTTCATGATGCAGCGTCCTATCAGGAAGGCGCTGGGCCTCCCGGAGTTCGACGTGCGCGGCCTCTACCGCGCCGTCGAGACCCTGGGGAGGAACAAGGAGCCGATCGTCACCGCATTCAGGAGGAGGTTCCTGGCCGAGTACGGACCGGAGGTCACGGACACTGTTCGACTGGACGTCCCTCGTCTACTTCGGGGACAAGCCCGACAAGGCGATGAGGGGGCATTCCAAGGACGGGCATCCGGAGGAGTGCCAGGTCATGGTGGGGGTCGCCCAGCAGGCGAAGCCGCTGGGCGTCCCCATCGGACTCACCGTGGAGCCCGGCAACACCCACGACGGCAGGCACATGCTGAGGACCTTCGGACAGGTCAGGAACGACCTGTCCGAAGGTTCGACCATGATCTTCGACGCTGGGGCCAACAACAAGACGGTTTTGGACACGATAGTCGAGGACGGGAAGCACTACCTTACCAGGAAGCGCTTCAACAGGAGCGACGACGCCATACTCGCGGGGTTCTCCGAGGACGCATGGGAGTGCATCGATGCAGAGAAGGGGAGTACTGCCTCAAGAAGATCTTCCCGTCGAGGGTGAACTACTACTTCTTCTCCAGGGAGCTCCGCGACCTGGAGAGGAAGGGTGTCGAGAAGCGCGCCCGGAAGAAGCTGAAGGAGGCCAAGGACCTCCAGAGGGACCTGGAGCAGGGCAGGAAGCTGAGGAAGCGCTACCGGATCGACAACGTCCTGATCAAGGCCACGATCTCACTGCAGACGAAGCTCACCGAGATCACCGAGGAGGAGGCGCTCAGCCTCCTCCTCGAGAAGGGGATCACGGGCAGGGAGGGCTTCTTCTGCCTGGTGTCGGACCGGGACATGGACCCGCGCGAAGCGCGGTCCAAGTACCGGTCCAAGGACGTGGTGGAGAAGCTGTTCTCGTCGATGAAGTCGGACATCGGAATCAGGCCCATCAGGGCATGGACGGACGACGCCGTGGACGGCGTCCTCCTGATAGGTTTCCTCGCCCTCGATGATGGAATGAAGTTCATCGGAGGAGGAATCGTCGTCCTCGGAGAGATTCAGACCACCGGAGACGGATCCAACGTCACCGATTACGTCGGAACCGAGTACACCGTTACCGATGCCGCCGACAGGACCAAGAAGACCACATACATCACGACCTTCGAGCTGGCTCTGGCAGACATCGCCACCGCCGACAAGCAGACCATCACCGTCCACGGACCCGTCGAGGTCGCGACCGGATTCATCCTCGCCGATGACCAGACCATCGACATCACCGACGCCACCATGACCATCGGAACCGATGCCAAGGTGGAGCTCCAGAACGGTGCTACCATCGACGGAACCGTCCAGGAGGTCAAGGGAATCCTGTACGTCTACAAGGGCGGGGTCATGAGGAACGAGCCCGCCATGTACGCCGTATCCGGAACCAACAAGACCACCGGCGACAAGATGTACGCCGGACTCGAAGCCGCCATCGCCAACTCCCAACCCGGGGACGTCATCACAGTCGTCGCCAAGGGTTACGAGAACGGAGTCACCGTTGAGAACAACCTTGAGATCCCCGCTGACAGGACAGTCATCATCGACACCGACAAGGCCGTCACCTTCGAGAAGAACCTGACCATCGCCGAGGGCGCCACCCTGACCAACAAGGGAACCGTCAACATGTCCGGCGACAAGGCCGTCGTCACCGTCAACGGTGTCTTCGACAACAGCACCACCAACAAGCTGAACTTCACCGACGCCACGAACGGTAACGTCAACATCGGCGGACAGTACATCGTGCCCATCACCGAAGACTTCACTGCCATCCAGTACAGCGTCAACGGAGCCTACTACGACAGCGAGGGCAAGAGGATCGTCACCACCTTCGCCAAGGCCGTCACCGCCACCGGCGCGGTCGAGGGAGACCAGCCCGTTAACGTCATCGGAAAGATCACCGAGTCCGGCGAGGTCACCGTCGACACCGATACAGTGACGATCTCCGGAGAGGCATCTCTCGGAACCGTCACCGTCGACAACGCAGAGATCACCATCGCTGACGGAGCTTCTCTGACCGCCACCGTCAACGGAGCATACGGAGCCGAGGGAAGCACATCCGCTGCCTCCATCGTCCTGACCAAGGCAACTGATATGACCGTCAGCAACTACTCCGAGATCGACGCGATGAACGTCACCAACTGGTACAACTCCATCAGCGCCGTCAACGGAAACGTCAACATCGCCTCCGGCGAGGTCATCCTCACCGCATACGGCGATGCCACCGTGGACGAGAACTCCGTCCTGAAGGTCTCCTCCGGAGCCACCCTCATCGTGGACGCTGAGCGCACCCTCACCATCAACGATGCCAAGTACCTCACAGTCGAGGGAACCGTCATCATCGAGAGCCCTGTCATCTTCAACGCCAATGTCGCTATCGACGGAACCCTGGACATCAGGGACACCCTGACCGTCGCCTCCAGCGCGAAGCTCACCATCACCGGAACCCTTACCGTCTCCGCGGACGAGGAGAACCTCGGAACCCTCACCGTCGAGGGAAGGCTGAACATCGGGGAGACCCCTGAGCTCGTTAGCACCGCCGCCACCGGCACCGCCAACGGAGCCGTCTCCGTCGGTACTACTGGAGTCGTTGTGGTCTACAACGGTGCCTCCGTCGCCGATGCCACCATCCTCAACGGTGTCAACGCAGTGGAGCCCACCGCCTTCGTCGTCAACGGATACAACTACGCTGCGGTCTACGGTGCCGCCAAGGTGAACTACCTGGACACCGAGATCCTCGGACTCAAGAACATCAAGGATAGACAGACGATCGAGTGGTACGCTGACGGAGCCAAGATCGTCGATCCAGCCAACGTCGCAGTCGGAACCTACGCCGAGGTCAGCACGACCCTCGCCTGGGAGGATGTGAGCATCACCGTCTCCGTCGGACCCGGACTCGAGGTCTACGTCGACGACCTCAAGGTTTGGGGCAAGACTGCCTTCGCTGTCGGAGAGCACAAGATCACCGTCTACATCAAGCCGAATTACGAGGGAACCCCCGAGATCACCCTGAACGGTCAGGCCATCACCGGAGACTCCTTCACCCTCACCGCCGACATGATTGACGGAGAGAACATCCTGTACGTCACGGGAGTCAGCCCCTCCGACTCCACCATTGTCATCGACGGCGGCAACAACGGCGGAGACGACGGCCTCGGCCTCACAGACATCCTGCTCATCATCCTCGTCATCCTCATCGTGATCATGGCCATCATGGTCGCCATGAGGCTCATGAGGAGCTGAAGCTCTGGAACACAAACACGAAGAAAGGGTTGAACGCAACGAGAACGCGAAAACAAGAGTACATCTGCTCCCGCGTTGAGAGAGCGCAACTCACAGAAACCTGAAAGACAAACGGGGCCCGGAGTTAAGGGGCCGGGTCCCACCTTACCCGATCATATTGTTCTCCGATAACCGAAAAATCTACAAGAGGACTGCCAACCCATGTCATAATGCCCTGATTACGTCCATAACACACCGGAAATGGATATGGATACAGCCGCCAATGCCACAGCGAGACTTCCAATCGAATGGGACCTTGCAAACCTTCCCTTCAGACCTTCCATCACCATCGCTGCCTTCTCCTTGCGACGTGCGAGTTCCCCTCTCAGACGATGCATCTCTCTGGGAGCCAATTCGCGTTCGAACATATCCAGGAACGAATCGAAGTACAGACGGTTGGACTCCAACAGGGAGAAAATCCTGATGATATCGCTCTAAGCTATCCTGAGATAGAATCCGATGTCGGGAACCACACGGGCGAGATAATCCGTCTGGGATTCCAACGTCGACATGAACGTCGATGCCAGATCACCGATGATAGAGTCCCTGTCCGAAGACCTTATCATATTGTCCATCGCAGAACAGTTGTAAACGGTTCTGCTGCAGCCATCCAGATGCTCTCTCAGAAACTTCCAGGACTCTATGATGTAGGGGCTCTCGGATTCCGATTCTTCTACGTAGCATATCCCTCTGGGATCCACGAGATGGAATATGTGGTTCCATAGGACATCCCCTTCCTTTCCACATCTGCTCGATTCCGAATCATCATCCGATAATGTCCTGACCACATTGATGAGGACGGTGTCGCCCGGACCCGGGCTGGCCTGGATATGGATCCATGTGCTGCCGCGGACCGCATCTGAATCCAACCTCTCCCTGATGGATTCATAATCGAAAGCCACGCCCGACAGATTGGGTATCCATCCCCATCTGCGGACCATTCATGTTTCCCCTGAACCGAACCACGGCTTGCGGACTGTGCGCCTGGTCAGATCGCTGGATCTCGCATACAGCTCGCCGTCCCTCACGGAATAATCTATGAGCGCAGCTCTGTTGAGGCTGTCCAGGATCTCACGGTCCTCTGGTTCCACAACCTTCCCTTGCGGTACTTGATGATGATCTCCCTCATCCTCCTGCCCTCAGCGAATGTTCCCAAAGTACCTTCCTCCCTTGTCGTTCTTAAGGATTGTCGAACGACACTGAGAACATCCTGATGTGCGTATTAAAACATGTCAGATATCGACTATAATCGATAGTATCCCGTAGGAACCCCTGTTGAGTCGGACTCGGCATATTAACGACGAGGATCAATCCGCACAGGTTCATCGGATATCTAGCAGGCATCATCCATGAGAGCGGAAACCACATCAGGAAAAAGGATGGAGTCTGCCCGACCCATTCACATGGTGCAGTAGTACGTCACCGCCGATGGGTCCAGCCCAAGCCTCTCGGCGAACGCCTCCGCCCTGGCCTTCCTGCTGTGGTAGCCTATCTCCCACCTGATCGCCCCGGGATCGTCGCTGCACTCTAGGATCCTTTCAAAATAGGGAAGGTCCACTGTCGACAGAGAATGCCCGATCAGTACCACCCTGTCCACGTCATGCAGCGACCCGAAGTACGCTGAGTTCCTTGCGATCACCTCGTCGCACCTCTTGGCCGTAGCCCCGAAGTACTCCTCGATCAGGCGGGACGCGATGCCCATGGCCCTGAACCTCCCGTCACACCCCCACTCGCAGTCGTCCACCCGGTAGTCCCCGTATGCCTGGGCGGAGAGCCTGGTGTTCCTGCAGGAAACCCCGTCCTCCTCCACGTACGGCAGGTACATCGGATCCCCGCGCACCGACTCCATCCAGTCCGACAGCATCCTCTCCGGGTCGCCGCCGTGCCCCATGACTATGCTACCGCTGCCGCGGGCCACGCTGCCGTGGATGTACATTATCCTGTCGCGCGGGATCCCGTACCTGCTCTCTAGGATGTCGGTGTAGTTGAAGCTGATGAAGCGCCCCTCCGGATCCAGCGGCACGGGGCACTGCCACACCGGCCCCTCCGCCTTCAGGGTGCACAGCCAGCGGAAGAACTGGATCGGCAGCGACGCCTCTATGTCCAGCATGTCGGCCAGGCCCTCGTCCACCGAGTCCCTGACCCTGTCGTCTCCCATATGACCCTCCGGGCTCCGCCCCATGGCGGCGTCCACCGAGTCCATCGCCCTTCCGCGGTCCATGGACGCGAGGCTCTCCTCGAAGTCGCCCCAGAGGTCCGGGGCTCCGCCGAGGCACGACTCCAGCGATTTCACAAGACGCACGCCGTCGGGACCCTGGCCCATCAGGTACTCCCTGAAGTCTCTGTACGACGACCTCACGCCGTTGGCGATGTCGAAGCCGTTGCCGATCACGTGCAGGGTCCGCGACATAGGAGCGCCCCGTCAGTCCCCGCCGAGCCTGGACCTGAGGGTGTCCAGCAGCTCGCAGGACTTGCACCTGTCCCCCACGGTGGGCTCCCCGCACCTGGGGCACGGGTGGAGGGTGGTGCCCTCATACTCCCTGTGCAGCATCGGGCGCAGGGTGTCGAACGACGACAGTATCCCGAACTTGGCGCCCGGCGACCTGTCCTCCAGACCGTCCACCACATCCCTGTACTGGTTCCTGAGGGCCTCCTGCCAGTAGGGGCACACGCCGTCCCAGAACTCCATGCCGGACACCAGCGCGTACAGGAGCGTCTCCTTCTCCGGTATCGTCCTCAGGGGCATGAACCTGGGGACCAGCCCGGGCTGGACCCTCTCGTGGGGCCCCATCCTAGCCAGCCTCTCCACGTCCCCCCTGACGAAGTTCATCATGACCGACTGTGCCATGTCGTCCAGGTTGTGGCCGGTGGCCAGCCAGTCCGCCCCTATCCTGCGGGCCTCGTCGTTCATGAGCCTCCTGCGGAACACGCCGCAGTAGGTGCACGGGGACGAATCCCCCGACACCGGGGCCGCCTCGTCCATGGTGACCCCCAGCTCCGAGAAGGACCTCAGGTGGAAGTGTATCCCGTTGGACTCGCAGTACCTCCTGACGATGTCCACGCTGGGAGGGCGGTACCCCGCTATGCCCTCGTCTATGGTTATGGCGTGGACCTCCACCCCGTTCCTGGGGCCGAACACCGACGACACCATCCTGAGGGCGACCATGCTGTCCTTCCCCCCGGACACCGCCACCGCGATCCTGTCGCCATGGCTCACGTCGATCTGCTTGCGGATCTCCCGCTTCACCCTCTTGTCCACGTACCGCATGAAGTGGCGGTCGCAGAGGTGGGTGCCGTTGTACCTGACGAAGGTCACCGCCTCGCGGTCGCAGAGGTCGCACCTCATCCCCTTCCTCCTCCAGCATCCCCTCTATTATGGACTCCATCTTCGCCGCCAGGACCTTCGAGGGTATGTCCGGCAGCGCCACGTTCACGGACCTGCCGCTGAGGTCGGTGACCTGGGACAGCTTTACAATGCCCATCCTGTCCAGGTCCTGCAGGTAGGACCAGAACTGGGTGTGCTTCCTCGCCTTCAGGCCGTACTCCTCGCAGACAACCGCGTACGTCCTCTCCACGTGGGCCGCGGGCACCGCCGGGCTGTCCTTGATCGCCCTTGCGGTCGCCAGCACGACGGCCATCTTGTTGATGTTGAGGGACATCAGCTTCGACTCCGACACGGAGCTGTAGATCATCGCCTTGGCGGCCCTGACGTGCTCCACGGTGACCTCCCCCTGGGAGTCCTCCTCGGCGATGTTGGCGGCCCTGTCCAGGAGCTCTATCGCCAGCCTGGCGTCGCCGTAGTCGGCGGCGTGCTCGGCGATCAGGTCCAGGGCGTCCTCGGTTATCCTGCCGGGGTGGAGGGCCTCCTCCGCCCTGGCGGCGACTATCTCCCTCAGCTCCGACTGGGAGTACCTGTTGAACCTGATGGTGTTGGCCCTCCTGAACGTGGACATGGACGCCTCGTCCAGGAGCCCGTCTATCGCGTACTGGGAGATCAGGATGATCGACACCGGGGAGGTCCTGGGGACGTCGGTCCTCGTCAGCTGGTAGACCACGTCCACCGTACCCCTCTTGAGAAGCACGTCCACCTCGTCCAGGATCACCAGGAGCCCCCTGGGGCTGGAAGACAGGTGGGACACCATCGCCCGGGCCATCTCGTCCGCGGAGAAGCCTCTGTCCGGGTAGCCGCGGTCGTAGAGGCGGACGATGCTCAGCAGCACCCCGGCCTCGGACGTGTTGCGGCAGTTGATGTACACCGAGTCCATGGGCCTCCCGGCCTTGGCCATGTACTCTGTCAGGTCGGCCCTGAACCTGGCGGCGGTGACCGTCTTCCCGGTCCCGACGCTCCCTGTGAGGAACGCGGTGCACGGCCTGCCCCTCTCGGCCAGCGGCCTGAACAGGGTCTCCAGGCGGGCCATCTGCGACTCCCTGTGGACCAGGTTACCCGGCACGTAGTCGAAGTCCAGCTTGGACCCGTCGCGGATGATTGTTGAGGCCCTCTCGAACATCGTCTCAGTTCCTGCTGAAGCGGGTGAACCCGGAGCACGGGAGCACGTCGATGCCGTGCCTCTCCCACACGTCGCAGATCAGGTTGACGCCCAGGGAATCGGAGGACATGTGCCCGGACACGACCAGGTTGACGTTGCTCTTCCTGGCCTCCTCGTAGTGGCTGTCGGGGAAGTGCATCCCCACCACCGTGCCCACGCCCGCCTGGGCGAGCTTCTCGTAGATCTCCTTGGGGGCGGAGGTCCCTCCGGTCATCTTGCAGATGATCCTCCCGCAGCGGTTGTCCTTGCGCCCGACCATGATCTCCGGCGGGGAGTTGTATCTGGCGGCCTGCCTGAACTCCGGCTCCGTGTAAAGGACGTCGATGAGGTCGGAGAGCCTCTTGGGCTCCGTCCTCTGGAACAGGTCGGTGAGGTACCACTGCACCATGTTGTCGGCGGCGGAGTGGACGTTGAACAGCGGGATCCCCAGGATCCTGGCGGCGTCCGCCGCCTGGTTGTAGTTGGAGCCCATGACCCCTCTGAGGACGTCGTCCATGCGGCCCCTCATGAGGCCCTCGGCGACGTTGATGGGCACGCCCGCCTCGTGGAACATGTCGGTCTGCATCCACATGACCTCCGGGAACTTCGTCCTGGCGGTTCCGAGGGGATGGTGGGCCACGACGGCGGACACCATCTCCCCCTTCTCCCTGAGCCTGTCGGCGAGCAGGACCTCCGCGGGGCCTATGTCGATCCCCCACATCATCCTCTCCGCCTCGGCCTCGCGGGCCTCATCGGCCATGACCGAGAAGCGGCAGTCGGTGTAGGGGTTCCAGAGCCTCTCCTTGTCGAAGAGCTCCTTCCTGTCCTCTGGGAGCTTGGAGTAGGCCTCCTCCGCGTCGTCGAGGACCTTCTGCACCTCGTCCCTGGGGCGCGGGTCCCTCTCCATGCCGGTCCTGATGGCCAGCTCGTAGGCCTCGTAGATCTTCATGCTCACGGATTAGGGTCGGGAAGTAGATGGACTTTTGGTACCGGGGGCGTCAGCGCTCCCCGTCCGGGACGCTGTCAGAGGACAGCTCGGCCATGATGCCGGATGCCCTGTCGAGCATGGAGCAGAACACGCCGAGCTCCTCCGGCGTGTACTCCTCCGCCATACGGGACGCCACCCTGGCTATGAGCCTGCTCTCCATCTCGTAGTCCTCCCTGGTCCTCTCGCTGAGCCTCAGGGGACGCACCCTGCCGTCGTCCTCGGACCTCTCCCTGACCACGTACCCCTTGTCCACCAGGCGGTTCACGGTGGACGTGACGGTGGCCTTCGTGACCCCGAGGCGCTCCGCGATCTGGGAGGACGTTATCCCGGGGTTGTAGGCGATGAGGTCCATGTAGAGGATGGTGATGTAGGGCAGCCTTTCGGTGCCGTGGGTCATCTCCGACATGCGAATCTCCAGCTCCGAGGTGCTGACGTAGAACCTCTCCAGGCTGTCCTTCACGTCATTCGACATCCTGTCCCCTCCTCTCCCTCACGACGGCGGAGAGTATCAGAGCGATGGCGGAGAAGGCCACGCCGAACACCATGGCGAAGCCGAACCCCTCCAGGAAGGTGGCCGGATCGGTGGACGATATGTCCGCGCTCCCGATGCCGGATCCGAATCCGAACAGCCCGGCGAAGGTCGCGGTCCCCAGGGCGCATCCGAAGTAGATGAAGAACGACAGCAGGGACGAGGCGCTGGCCCTGTCCTTGTCCGGGACGTTCTCCACCATCCTGTTCCCGATGGGCCCGCCTGCCAGTCCCCAGGTGGTTCCGAGCAGGAACAGACCGATGAGCAGCAGCCATGTCTGGCTCACGTCCATCAGGGCGAACATCGCCAGGGCGACTACCATGCAAAGACATCCTGCGATGACGAACGGGCGGTTGCCGATCTCGTCCGCCTTCTTCCCCACCCACAGGCAGAACACCAGGGTGGCAACCGCGGGGATCAGCAGGTACAGTCCGCTGCCGATCGTGTCCAGGCCCATCTCTATCTGGAGGTAGAACGGCAGGAGGTAGAGGCAGCCCATGTAGCACAGGTTGATGAATATCAGCGCGACGATTGCCGCGACCAGCCTGGGGTACCTGAACAGGTACAGCTTGAGGACCGGGTCGCGGGACCTCCTCTCGACCAGCACGAACAGTGCCAGGCACACCAGGCAGACGACGAGGCACACGATGGAGACGGTCGTGAACCCGTGGCTGGGTGAGGACTCCACGACGTACAGGCCCGTGACCATCGCAAGGAACAGCAGCACCGCTCCCTTGACATCGAACCCTGTGGAGCTGAATCCGGTGTCCTTGGGGATCGCGTGCGTCGCGATGACAGCCGCGACTATGCCTATCGGCACGTTGATGAAGAACACAAGATGCCAGCTCATCATCTCGGCCAGCACGCTTCCGAGCGTCGGTCCCACGGCGGCGCCCAGGGATGTCCCCAGGATGCTCACGGACAGCGCGAACGCCGTCATCCTGCGCGGAAGGAACTTGACGCACACCATGAACGCGGTGGTCGCCATCATCGCCGCGCCGAGACCCTGCACCGCCCTGAAGACCAGCAGCATCTCCAGCGAGAACGACAGCCCGCAGGCCAGGGAGCTGAACGAGAACACCAGGAGGCCTGCGACGAACAGCCTCTTGATCGCTCCGCTGTCTGCGATCTTCCCGATGACCAGGATGAGTCCGGCCATGACCAGGAAATAGACCGTCACGACCCATGAGGTCGTGCCCAGCCCTATGCTCATGTCCTCCGCGATGTCCGGGAGGACGACGTTGACGATTGTCCCGTCGAGACCGTCCAGGAACAGTGCCAGCGCCACCACGACCAATAGCAGCCACTGCTTCCTGTGGTCCTCGATTACATTCTCCATGGGCGGCGACAATGGTTAGACATATTTAACCATTGGTTTTAGTTCGATACATCTAACCATATCCTGCCGGACCATGCGTGGCGATGTCCGGGGACGAGCCTGGACGCATCCATCCACAAAGCAATTAACCAACCCCGCCATAGGGGATGGTTGGTTGCCATGAACGAGATCTGGACGGAGAAGTACAGGCCGAAGACCCTCGAGGAAGTTGTCGGACAGAAGCATGTGACCGCGAGGCTGGAATCCTACGTGCGCTCGCGCAGCATGCCGCACCTCATGTTCACCGGTCCCGCGGGGACCGGGAAGACGACCTGCTCGCTGGCGCTGGCCAGGGAGCTCTTCGGCGACGAGTGGAGGGGCAACTTCATCGAGCTCAACGCGTCCGACGAGAGGGGTATCGAGGTGGTCCGCGGCAAGATCAAGGACTTCGCCAGGACGGCCCCCATCGGCAACGCGGAGTTCAAGATCATCTTCCTCGACGAGGCGGACAACCTCACCTCCGACGCGCAGGGCGCCCTTAGGAGGACCATGGAGAAGTACTCCGGGATCTGCCGCTTCATCCTCTCCTGCAACTACTCGTCCAGGATCATCGACCCGATCCAGTCCAGATGCGCCGTCTTCAAGTTCAGGCCCCTGTCCCCTGAGGACATCTCCGGGTTCCTGGGGATGATCGTCCAGAAGGAGAACGTCACCATCGACGACGAGGCAATGGCGGGCCTGGTCCGCATCGCCCGCGGTGACATGAGGAGGGCGGTGAACTCCCTGCAGGTCGCGGCGTCACTCGGGAAGCCCATCGACCTCGACCTCATCTACCAGACCGCCGGGCTCGCCAACCCGGAGGCCGTCAAGACGATGCTCGAGACCGCCCTCGCGGGCAACTTCATCAAGGCCCGCGACTCGCTCGACGAGATCATGATCACGTACGGCCTCTCCGGCCAGGACGTCATCAGGCAGATCCACTCCTCGATCTTCGACCTCGGGGTCTCCGACTACGACAAGGTCAAGCTCATCGACAAGTGCGGCGAGATCGAGTTCAGGATCGTGGAGGGCAGCAACGAGAGGATCCAGCTCGAGGCCCTCCTGGCGTACTTCCTCATGATCGGCGGGAACGCCAGGTGAGTCTGGCCTTCATCGGTTCCCGGGTTCCCCGTACACGAGCTCCGAGCAGTCGGCCGGGACGATCTCCGGCAGGCTGCCGAACATCGCCACCTTGTCGCCGCAGCATGCCATGCAACCAGAGACCCCCTCTCTGGAGCCTATGTCCCTGACCGCGTCCTGGATGTGCGACTCGTCACGGACCAGGTTCCCCAGGGCCGTGGCGCAGCAGTCCGCCAGGACCACGTCGTCTGCGAACACCGTGCTTATGCTGCTCGACCCCAGCGAGACGGAGGGGCCGACGGTCCTCGACGATGAGCATATCCCGACTATCCTGTCGGAGGACACCGAGAACGCGAGGTCCCTGAACACCGGATGGTCGGCGAATATCCCCACTAACCTCGGCTCTGGGGAATAGAAAGCGATGTCGCCGCCGTTCTCGACGATGGCGTGGGATGATCCCTCGCTGATGAGCCTCTCAGCGACATGGAGCGCGACTGCACCGGCGACCCCCGCCATAGGCCCTACGCCTGCGACGGCGGATGCGTCGCACATCCTCCTGATGATGTCGTCGTCCCCGGGCGAGGACGGATAGGGGTCGTACGTTATCCCGAAGAAAGGGTCCTGGGAGATCTTAGCCTCGACGGAGTACCTGGCCTCCATCATGGCGTCGAAGGCCGCATCCCGGAGGCCGTCGTCGCAGACGACCCTCAGGATGCTCTCCCTGTAGGAGAGGTCGAACCTCATAGCTCCAGCTGGATGGCCTTGACGGAGCAGGCGTTGATGCAGGACCCGCATGCGATGCAGGTCTCGGTGTTCAGCCTGACCTCCCTAGTCTCGGACACCACGTAGATGGACCTGGTGGGGCAGAGCGAGACGCACGCCCCGCAGCTCCAGCACCTGTCGTAGTCGTGGAAGATGTGCCCGCTGAGCTCCCTGACCTGGAATCCCTTCTCGCGGATGTGGGTGATCCCGCGGATCATGTCGTCCTTCTCGCCCACGAGGCTCAGGAGCATAAAGCCGTGGCCGTCCCCGCCGATGTCGGCCCTGAGGACGTTGGGCTTGAGGTTGAACTCCGACACGAGGGTGTACGTCACGGAGTCGAGGACGTTGCTCTCGTCGAAATCGATCCTGAACTTCTTCTCTACCATCGGTTCATCCCCCTCTCGATAAGAGGTTTGACCCTGCTCTCGGAGGGCATCTGGAGCCACGGCTCGTTCAGCAGGAACTCGCCGTGCTCGATCCAGTCCTTCAGGGTGTTGGCCACCTTCCTGGCGCCGGAGTACGAGGACATGGACGATGTCCTGATGGTCCTGCCCTGGTACTCGATGGATCCGGAGCGGAGCTGCTCGTAGTTGTACCTCTGCATGCAGGGCCTGGCGGACGGGAGGCTGTAGTCGACCATCTCGGCATAGATCTGGTCGTCAGAGATGGCGCACCTCTGCATGATGTCCGCGTTCAGTATCGGGATCGGCACCCCGATTCCTATCGCGAGGGAGATGCCGTATCCGGTGATGTCGAGGCCCCTGACGAACCTGCGGTCCATCTGCTTCATGTCTCCGCACACCGCGAGCGTCCTGGCCCCCTTGACCGGGACCCCGTTGACCTCCTCGGGCGTGGTGTTGAACTGCGTCCCCTGCCAGGACACGTAACCTACGCCTCCGGCCAGGAATATCCTGGTGCCCATGCCTATGGTGTCCATGTGCGGGTCGTTCATGAGGGGTGAGAGTGTTCCCGCGGAGCTGTAGGTGGCGTTCTTCATCCTGGGGAGCAGCTTCCCCATGTACGTGTAGATGGTCCTGTTGGACGTGTTGGTGGCGACACTGTAGTTCTGGTACATGTTGCGGGGGTTGTACAGGTACGCCTCGTTCACGTCGTCCAGCGAGACGTACGTGTCGATGCTCTTCCTGACGTAGCAGTCCGTGCCAGGCCCCCAGGCCTGCAGACGGACCTTCTTCCCCGCGATGAGGTCCTCGATCACGTGGGCGCCGCCGTAGCCGGTGCCGGGCGGGTCGATGAGCGAGGTTGCACCGATGTAGGTGTCGACGGCCGCGAGGCCTCCGTAGGCCTCCACGCCGTTCAGCCTGATGTTCGTCATCCTGATCGGCGGGTCGGAGTGACCGAAGTTTATGAACGCGCCGGAGGAGCACATCGCTCCGAACGTCCCTGTCGTGACGACATCCACTTCCTCGGCAGCCTTCTCGGCGCCTTTCTTCCTGACCAGGTCCACGACCTCCTCGGCCGTCAGCACGACGGCCTCGCCGGAGCGGATCCTCTCGTTGATCTCAGCGTACGTTTTCATCAGACTATCCCCTCTGACAGAGCTGGCTCTGTCGAACGACGTGAACTGTAATTATTCGTAGATAATAGTTAGTCCCAAAAATATTCTGATACGAATATCCGGGACATCCGAAGACGGGTCAGCGGGACAGGATCACGGGCGCGAGCCTCTCCACCGCCTCGTCGAGGACGCTCTCCGACGAGCAAAGTATGAGCAGGCGGTGGTCGCGGGTCAGGTCGCGGTCGAACACGGCCCCGGCCTTCACGGCCAGGTACATACCCGGGAGATAGTCCCACTTCTTGTTGAGGAACCTTATGTGGACGTCGGTGCGTCCGCATGCGAGGTACGAGTAGTCTACGCAGGAGGCCCCGAACATCTTGAAGCGGCCGACGTCGTCGTAGCACCTGCTCATGAGGTTTGCCTGCCCGACCCTGTACTCCACCGCCCTGCGGCTGAAGTCCCCGGTCGACAGGAGGCACTCCCTGAGCGGGCGCGGTCCGGCGGTCCTCATGGGCCTGCCGTTGAGGAACGCGCCATCCTCGGTGGCCACGAACATCTCGTCGAAGACCGGCAGGTAGACGCATGCCATCCTGGGTGCCCCGTCCACGAGGAACGCGGCCTGCATGCCGAAGAACGGGATGCCGCGGGTGTAGTTCATGGTCCCGTCTATCGGGTCGAGGACCCAGCACCTCTCGCCCTCCATGGCGTCCGGGTGCGTCTCCTCGGAGATCACGGAGTCCTCCGGGAACTCCTCGGCGATCCTGGACAGGACGAACTCCTCGGTCCTCACATCCGAGTCGGTGACCACGTCGTACACGCCCAGGGCGGTGTCCTTGGTCTCCGCGGTGCGGTCACCTCCGAGGACGATGGGCACGGCCTCCCTGAACACCCTCTGGATGAAATCCGCCTCGCGCATGCTATCAGTACCTGTTGTCGAAGATCCTGTTGGTCTTCTTCTCGCTCCTCGGGAGGTAGCCGACGTTCACCGCCATGGGTTTCACGGTAATGTTCATCTTGGACTTGATATTCTCCACCAGCTCCCTCTCCATCGCGGGACGCTCGGATTCGGGGCGGTCCGTCTCGAAGTAGACGGTGACCTGGTCCTTGCCCATGAGGTGGTCGATCATGACCTGGTACTCGCTGGTGGCCCCGTCGATGGTGGAGAGCACCTCGTCGAACTGGGCGGGGAACATGTTGACCCCCTTCACCTTGATCATGTCGTCCGTGCGGCCGACGATGATGTCGATCCTCGGGAACCTGGAGCCGCACGGGCACTCGCCCGGGATGATGCGGGTCATGTCGTGGGTGCGGTACCTTATCAGAGGAGCCCCCTCCTTCCTGAGGGTCGTGATAACGAGCTCCCCGACGGTCCCGTCCGGAACGGTCTCGCCGGTCTTGGGGTCGATGATCTCGAAGTAGAGGTAGTCGTCCCACATGTGGATGCCGTTGCGGTAGTCGCAGCTGATCCCTATCCCGGGGCCGTAGATCTCGGTCAGGCCGTAGATGTCGTAGAACTCGACGCCCAGATCCGAAGCGATCTCGTTGCGCATCTTCTCGCCCCAGCGCTCGGACCCGATGACACCCTTCCTCAGGGCCAGCCTGTCCTTGATGCCGCGCTTCTTGATCTCCTCGGCCAGGAGGAGGGCGTAGGACGACGTGGCGCAGAGCACCGTCGACTGGAGGTCCTCCATCATGCGGATCTGCTTGTCCGTGTTGCCGGGCCCCATGGGCACCGCCATGGCCCCCAGCCTCTCGCATCCGGCCTGGAACCCTATCCCGGCGGTCCAGAGCCCGTATCCGGGCGTGATCTGGATGCGGTCCTTCTCGGTGATCCCCGCCATGCGGTAGCACCTCTCGAACATGACCGCCCAGTCCTCGACGTCCTTCTTGGTGTACGGGATCACCACGGGCGTACCGGTGGTGCCGGAGGACGAGTGGATCCTGACGATATCCCTCTCCGGGACGGCGGCGAGCCCCAGCGGGTACGCCTCCCTGAGGTCCCCCTTGTCGGTGAATGGGAGGGTCTCGAAGTCCTCCTGCGTCCTGATGGCCGACATGTCGATGTCCTTGAACTTCTCGGCGTAGAACGGGCTGCGGTTCTTGATCTCCGACAGCAGCTCCAGGATCACTTCCTTCTGGTACTCGTTCATCCTCATCCTTTCATCCCCTCCAGCAGTGCCTTGGCTTCCTCGCTCCCGCGGGCCGCCGCCTTGGTCAGCCACTTGCGGGCGTTGTTGTCGCTGCGGACCATCCCCTCTCCTGTGAGGGACATCTTGCCCAGGGCGCACATCGCGTCCTCCGAGCCCATGTCCGCGGCCTTGATCATGAATTTAGACGCCTTTGCGGGATCCTTCGGGACGCCGTCCCCCTCCAGGTACATCATCCCGAGCCTGTACCCCGCCTTGGGGTAGCCTCCCTCGAGGCACTTCCCGAAGGTCTCGGCGGCCTTCGCGGGGTCCCTTTCGACTCCGCGGCCCTCGAGCTGCATCACGCCGACCCTGTAGAGGCCCATGATGCTCCCGGCCTCGGCGGCCTTCGAGTACCACTCGTAACCCTTCTCCCAGTCCTGCTCGATGCCCTCGACGTCGGTGTACATGAATCCGAGGTTGAACATGGCGCGGGCGTATCCCAGCTCGGCGGACCTGCAGTAGAGCTCCATGGCCTTCTCGAAGTCGGCCCTGACCCCCGCGCCGTGGACGCGCATGTAGCCGAGGTTGCACATGGCCTCGGCGTTTCCCTGGTCCGCGGCGAGGCCGAACCATCTCGCGGCCTCCCTGCGGTCCTGGAGGACGCCCTCCCCCTTGAAGAACAGATACCCCATGGCGACCTGGGCGTCCGGGTCGCCGTTCTGGGCGGCTTTGAGAACGGTTTCGAAGGACATGTCATCTCCTCGAATGCGTCCTGCGGACATAAAGCTCGGGATGCTCCACGTACTTCCCGAGGTAGTAGAACGCCGCCAGGAAGCCGTTGTGGGCCGCGTCGGAGTAGAGCTTGACGATCTGCGAGTCGTCCGACGGGATCACCCCGTTCTCGTACGCCGTGGCCAGGTAGAACTGCGCATCGGCGGATCCGGCGTCGGCTGCGCGTGAGAGAAGCCTTAGGGCCAGCGCGTCGTCCCTCCTGACGGCGAGTCCCTGGTGGTGCATCATGGCGACGGCGAACATGGCTTCGGGGCTCCCGAGGTCGGCGGCCATCTGGTAGTAATCCATGGCGCCCCTCTCGTCGCCCTCCTCGAACAGCGAGTCCGCGGCGATCATCGCCGTGTTGATCTTGTCCAGCTCGGCCTGCGATGCCGTGTTCATCAGCTTGGCCTGGCGCATCTCGTAGGACTCCTGCGGCTGCCCGTCAAGCGTCTCCAGGACGGACCTCCAGCACAGGACGCACTTCTCGTGCCCCATGTCCACGCCGTACTTGTACCACCTGGCGGCCTCGACCAGGTCCCTCTCCATGCGGCCCATCCCGAACTCGTAGTTCAGACCGACCAGGAGGAACATCTCCCCGTCGCCGGAAATGGCGGCGGACGAGAACCACGACTCGGCCTCCGCCTTGGACTTCTCCACTCCGCGACCGTGCTGGAGCATGTAGCCGACGGCGAACTTCGCCATCGGGTTCC
>ERZ779877.1498-NODE-1498-length-19835-cov-3.645703_pt1 | contig 19835 bp, 12 predicted proteins | sample MGYA00511556_ERZ779877 | MGnify/ENA primary metagenome ERZ779877 (study PRJEB29588, sample SAMEA2159338) | human gut metagenome | biome: human gut; feature: human-associated habitat; material: faeces | place: Denmark | collected 2008/2010 ...
AGCCGATAAAATTGTCGTGGCGGAATATAGAATGGTTACTTTAAATGGACAAAACCAGGAGCCCAGCACTCCTTCTTTTCTTTTCATCTTTTTTTATAACTTAGCTGCATGAATCAGTAAATCACAATGCAAATATCAAACATTTGTTTTACATAACCAAATATTTAATTGATTTTTTCGCTATTTTTATGGATATCATTGAAAGATTGCAAAAAATAATTGAACATGAAAACCTAAGTGTTTCTGCCTTTGCAAGGAAAATTGGCGTTGTAGACCAAACAATTAGAGGTATAGTCGTCCAAAAAAGGAATAAGCCCAGCTTTGATATGCTTGTAAAAATTCTTCAAACATTTGATTGGCTCAGTGCCGAGTGGCTTATAATGGGCAAAGGAAGCATGGAAAAGACAAAACCAACAGAGAAAACAGACGATTCACAACAATTAATCGAGTTTATGAAATATTTACGGGAAAAAGACGAAAAGATAGAACTTCTCATAAAAGAGATGACAGAGTTAAAAGCAAAATACGATATTGTTTCCAAAAAGTTAGAAAAATAAAGACTCTACAAATCGCCTAACCGAGCAAGAAATCTTATCTTTGCAAAAAAGTCACCATAAAAAATATGATTCACGAATACCAACTCCGCATTCTGCCCGAACAGGCAGCCTGTGAACAGTCACTCAAACAATACATCAGTCGGGAAAAAGGGCTGGACATCCGCACTATCAACGCTATCCGTACCCTGAAACGCAGCATCGATGCCCGCCAACGTACCATTTACATCAATCTGACCGTCCGTGTTTTCGTCAATGAAACGCCTTCGGAAGAAGAGTTTGAACGCACGAATTATCCCAATATAGAAGGCCGCCCCGCCGTAATTGTCGTAGGAGCCGGCCCGGGAGGTCTGTTTGCCGCCCTGAAACTGATAGAACTGGGATTACGCCCCATCGTGATAGAACGCGGAAAGAATGTACGTGAGCGAAAAGAAGACCTGGCCCGTATCAGCCGGGAACATAAAGTAGATGCCGAATCCAACTACAGCTTCGGCGAAGGAGGAGCAGGCGCTTACTCCGACGGGAAACTCTACACCCGCAGCAAGAAGCGGGGCAGCGTAGAAAAAATCTTGAATGTGTTCTGCCAGCACGGAGCCAGTCCGACCATCTTGTCGGATGCACACCCGCACATCGGAACCGACAAACTGCCAAGGGTCATCGAGAATATGCGAAACACCATCCTGGCCTGCGGCGGAGAAGTACACTTCCAGACCCGTATGGAAGCTCTCCTGATTGAAGGACAGAAAGTGAAGGGAATTGAAGCCCAGACCGGAAAGACCTTTCTCGGTCCCGTTATCCTGGCTACGGGACATTCTGCCAGAGACGTGTACCGCTGGCTGTATGCCCACGGTGTACAGCTGGAAACCAAAGGGATTGCCATCGGCGTGCGACTGGAACATCCGTCCATGCTGATTGACCAGATACAATATCATAATAAAAACGGACGTGGAAAATACCTTCCCGCCGCCGAATACAGTTTCGTGCAACAAGTAGACGGACGAGGAGTCTACAGCTTCTGCATGTGCCCGGGAGGCTTTGTGGTCCCGGCAGCCAGTGGCCCTCACCAGCTGGTGGTAAACGGCATGAGCCCGAGCAACCGCGGTACAAAGTGGAGCAACTCGGGCATGGTGGTCGAGACGCGACCGGAAGACTTGCTGCTTCCGGAAATGCAACTCCAGGCAGATCCTATCTCCGGTTCCCAGGAAGCCCTCACAGAAGAACTGATACTCCGCGACGGAAAGCTGCCCGATGGCACTGTCCATACACTGGCCATGATGCGTTTCCAGGAAAAACTGGAGCAAATCTGCTGGCAACAGGGAAACATGCGACAGACAGCTCCTTCCCAACGTATGGTAGACTTTACCCGGAAAAAGCTGAGTTACGACCTGCCGGCCACCTCGTACAGCCCGGGACTGGTATCCTCCCCCCTGCATTTCTGGATGCCGCCGTTCCTGAGCGAACGCCTCAGCAAGGGGTTCCAACTTTTTGGGAAAAGCTCCCGCGGCTTTCTAACCAACGAAGCCGTCATGATTGCGGTAGAAACCCGCACTTCCTCTCCTGTACGCATCGTACGTGACAAGGATACCCTGCAACACCTCACCGTGGAAGGCCTGTTCCCTTGCGGAGAGGGAGCCGGTTATGCCGGAGGAATCGTTTCGGCCGGAATCGATGGCGAACGCTGTGCAGAAGCTGTAGCCCATTACCTGAACCATTGATTCCTACGCCTTATGCACCAGCCTGAAATAGCCATTATCGAGCCCAATACCCTGACAGCCCTCGGACTGCGCACCATCCTGGAAGAACTGATTCCGGAAGCTGTCATCCGTACCTTCTCTTCATTCGAACAGCTGATAGACGACACCCCCGACATGTATGCGCATTATTTCGTTTCAGCTCATGTCTATTTCGAGCATACCTCGTTCTTTCTGGAACGGAAGCCCAAATGCATTGTCTTGTCTGCCGGAGAACCTTCCTTGCTGACAGGCATCCCGAGCCTGAATATCCTTCTTCCACAGGAACAGCTGGTGAAAACCATCATGCAGACCCGGAAAAGAGGACACGAACTGACCCATCATCCCGTACCCGCCGCACCGACGGATACGGAACATGAACTGACTCCACGGGAAATAGAGGTGCTCCGGCTGGTGACCAAAGGACTCATCAACAAGGAAATTGCCGAGAAACTGCACATCAGCCTGACCACGGTGATTTCACACCGGAAAAACATTACTGAAAAATTAGGCATCAAGTCCGTATCCGGCCTGGCCATCTATGCGGTCATGCACGGATACGTGGAAGCCGACCGGGTGTGATTCAGCGGAACAGCTCGGGCAGCAGATGGTTCAGGTATTTCCGCCAGTTGCGCCATTCATGGCCGCCGTCGGTTTCCATATACTCGTACTTGTATCCGTGCTTGTCAAGCAGCTGACGGTATTTCACATTGTCCTGATACAGGAAATCCCCGTTGCCAATGGCAATGAAATACAGCTTGGGAGCCTCTGCAAACTGGGCAGCCAGTTTTTCTTCCAGGTTCTCATAAATATACGCATTCTCACTTTTTGACTGACGGTTGATGGCGGCAGAAAACAGTCCCACGTAGCCGAACTTATCCGGATAATTGGCCGAGATATACAAAGAATGGAATCCTCCCATCGACAGCCCGGCAATGGCCCGGTGTGCCTTGTCATTCACCGTGCGGTAATGCGTCTCCACATAGTTCATAATATCCGGAAAGGCCTTTTCGAAAGAACCTTCCATAGTCTTCGGGTTCATGAACGAAGGCTTGTACATACTGTTCGGGTATTCTCCGGGCACAGCCTCCTGCCCTCCGTTACCGTTGGGCATCACCACAATCATCGGTTTCGCCTTTCCTTGTGCTATCAGGTTGTCCAGAATCTGCACGGCACGTCCCAACTCACTCCACGCGTTCTCATCGCCACCGGCTCCGTGCAACAGGTAGAGCACCGGATAATTTTCCTTGCCGTCTTCATATCCGGCCGGAGTATAGACCGTCATCCGGCGGCGTTCCATCCCCAGCGTAGGACTCGGATACCACACCTTTGAGACGGTACCATGAGGTACTTCCCGCACCAGATAATTCTGCGACAGCTCCCCGTCGACCAGAAAATAGTTGGTATAGGTGGCAATGTCGCGCAACATATACACATTGTTGGGGTCGAGCATACGCATGCCGTCTACATAGAAACAATAGGTGTGCAATTCCGGGGCAGGTACCGAGGTGGTGTAAGTCCACACTCCGTCTCCGCCTTTCTGCATCGGAATCTTTCCAGCCACTTCCACTTCTCCCAGTGGAGTCTGTTGCCGGGTCTTCTCAAAAAAATCGGCCTCCACAGACACGTGCTTCGCTTCCGGAGCCCACAGACGGAAAGTGACGGTCTGGTTCTTTACTTCGGGCGAAACCAGATTGCCCGTATTCACAGCCACAGTTTCCTGCGCCCAGACGCCAAGTGCGCACACACACATCGCCGCCAAACTCAAAAATCTTCTCATATCATATACCTTATTATATATAACTCCTTCACGATACACAAAATTAGCAAAATCCTCATTTATTAGGATTGCCCGTCCCCTCAATTTGCGTTTACTTTGCACCCGTTAACTAAACTATATTTCAACAGAATGAAAAAAAATACCGCTATCGCTTTTTTATGGGCTGCTTCGGCATCCAGCGTATGGGCTGTGGGTACTCCCGTGGATGCCTTGCCCAAAGACACCACCAAAGTCATCGACATTGAAGAAGTAGTCGTCATTGCCACACCGAAGGAAAACAACCGTCTGCGCCAGCAGGCCGCTTCATCGACCTCGTTTTCCCAAAGTGCCCTGCGCAACCAGTCGGTCACTTCCGTAAAGTCTTTGTCGGCTCTGGTGCCGAACCTGTTCATCCCCGACTACGGTTCCAAGCTGACCACTTCTGTCTATATCCGCGGTATCGGTTCACGTATCAATACACCGGCAGTAGGTCTCTATGTCGATAACATTCCTTTCATCGATAAGTCGGCTTTCGACTTCAATTACTCGGATATCGAACGTATCGACGTCATGCGCGGACCACAGGGAACGCTCTACGGACGCAACACCATGGGCGGACTTATCCGTGTGTTCACCAAATCACCCTTCACTTATCAGGGCACAGACCTTCGCTTGGGAGCGGCCACTTACAACAACTACAACGCCTCGCTCACCCACTACCACCGTATTTCCAGCCAGTTCGCCTTCTCGGTAGGTTTGTTCTACGACCATAAGGGAGGGTTCTTCAAGAATGACTTCAACGGCAAACGGATTGATACCGACAATGAATTCGGCGGACGTATCCGTGCCATCTACCTGCCCACCGACAACCTGAAACTTGATTTCACCGTGAACTACGAATACGCCAACCAGGGAGGTTATCCGTATGAATACACCGGAAAGGTAAAAGGAGAGGAAGACCGAGCTCAATACATCGGACACATCTCCTACGACAATGCCTGCGGCTACAAGCGTAACCTGCTGAACACCGGATTGAATCTAGAATATCAGGCCGACAATTTCATTCTGAGCAGTGTGACCGGCTTCCAATACCTGCGTGACCACATGGATTTGGACCAGGACTTCACGGAACAGAACATCTATACCATGATGCAGAAGCAGAACTCCAAGACACTGAGCGAGGAAATTGTCCTCAAATCCAAACCCGGACGCCGCTGGCAGTGGACTACCGGAGTGAGCGGCTTCTACCAATGGCTCGACACGGAGGCTCCCGTCACTTTCCAGAAAGACGGAGTCAACTGGCTGAACTCTACCATCAACACCAATGCCAATAAATACATGCCTACCATATCGGCCGGTCCGATGACCATGAAAATGACTTTCAATGACGTCATCAACGGCGAACAACTGGTCATCCCGGGACAATTCAGCACGCCTATCCTGAATGCGGCCGTGTTCCATCAGTCCACCTTCAACGACCTTTTCGGTCTGAAAGGTCTTTCACTGACCGCCGGTCTCCGCATGGACTATGAAAGCCTGAAGCTGGATTATTACAGCGGTTGCCAGTTTACTCATACCTACTCACTGAGCGGCACACTGACTCCTGGTGACAAAGTCATCCCGATGGTACCGGCACAGGACTTCAACGTGAACAACAGTTACAACGGAAAACTGTCGCACGACTACATCCAGCTGTTGCCGAAGTTCGCCTTGCAATACGACTTTGATTCACGCAACAATATCTACGTCAGCGTAAGCAAAGGTTACCGTTCGGGAGGATACAACATCCAGATGTTTTCCGACTTGCTGCAAAACGACATGCAGGCCAGCATGATGAAAGATGTGGCCGATGTAACAATTCCTATTGTCAACAAAGTGCCCATGCTGAGCGACGAACAGAAACAGATGATTGCAGGTATGCTGAACGGTATGGCACAGGCTCCGCAAACCGACGTGAAAGCAGCCACTCTCTACAAACCGGAATATTCCTGGAACTACGAAATCGGTTCGCACCTCACCCTGCTGAACGGAAAACTGCAGGCCGACCTTTCTGCCTTCTACATGGATACCCGCGACCAGCAATTGTCGCGCTTCGCCGAAAGCGGACTGGGACGTATCACAGTCAATGCCGGAAAGAGTCGGAGCCTGGGAGCCGAAGCCAGCCTGCGTGCCCAGCTCACCGACAAGTTCAGCCTGAACGGAAACTACGGTTATACCTACGCCACTTTCACCGACTACGTAGTGAGCGAAACTGAAAACTACAACGGAAATTATGTACCGTTTGTACCCAAACACACCTTTACCGTAGGCGGACAGTACATCTTCCCGTTCCGTAACAATGCGCTATTGGACAATATTACCCTTGATGCCAACTACCGAGCGGCAGGCCGTATCTACTGGACAGAGCAGAACAACGCCAGCCAGGCCCTCTACGGCACACTGAACGGACGCCTCAGCCTGAACAAAGGTAACGGACAAATCGGTATCTGGGTGAACAATGCCCTGAACAAGGATTACCAGGCCTTCTACTTTGAGACGATGAGCCGCGGTTTTGCCCAAAAAGGTCGCCCCGTACAAGTGGGTATCGACATACGTTGTCGGTTCTAAAACCGTCCTTTCAAGAGACATAAAAAACGCCTAAGCGTTCCAGTCAAAACGCCCTTACGTTTGAATGGAAACGCTTAGGCGTTTGACATAAAACGCTTCGACGTTTTGATCGAAACGCTTCGGCGTTTGAAGACAAACGCTTAGGCGTTTTCAGCAAGTCTTTAAATGTCTCGAAAAATCGACATAAAGTCCTCAGAAATCTACTTACATCTTCATCCCAATTGTTACTTCCGCGGAAGCATGCCGGATGTAGGACATTCATAATTACTGATAGGCAGTTTCACCTTTTTCAATTCCTTCAAGGTAAATACCGGAGGTTCCACTCCTTCAGGATATTTCTTTTTTGAGAACGTGCGGAAATACTCCAGGCAAGCATCTTTCCACCACACGGCATCGCGTGCCTGAATATCCAGCCGTTCGGCCACCGCCTGATAGCGTTCCGCATCGACATAGGGCTGCATATCCTTCCAAATCCGCTGGAACGCACGCACTTCGTCTACCCCTTTCTGATACTTATAACAGAGTTCATCCCACAAGGAGCGCCCTGAACGAAGTTTCTGATTCCAATTCACATGATGAAACCAAAGCAGATATTCTTCCGGACATTGCTCCAGCGAATCGAACACCCGGGCCAACGAATCCGGATACTGTGACACGGCATCACTTCCCGTACGGCTCCGGGCGAAACCCAATCCCTCCTTGTCCGCCTGATGGTAATACGAAGGCAGCCAATCGGCACGTGCCCCAGGCACCTCACACCAAGGTTCCGGCCCATAATGATGTCCCCAGGCAAAAATATGGTGCAAGCCCAGCGGCATCATGTAATCCACCACTGCCTCCCGGCTCTCCATCATGACCTGCGTCATGGGCTCCACAAACCGGCGGTCGGTCGTGAAAGTCTGTGCCAGCCACTCGCGGGCAATCTCTTCCGCCGACAAGTCCGGATTCCAAGCCAACCGCCCGTAAGCATACCAGTTGGCCTGTGCAAAATCATGTCCGCACCAGTTCACGTGATCGCCTACATTCACTACACCCGCTACCCCCTTCAGGGAAGAAGGCTGCACATAGCGGTAAAACTCGTTCCACATAGTGGCCAGATAAGCCAGGTGATTGGAATGTCCTAAGTATTCCTGCGTTATTTGAAACTCCACCATCAAGGGTGTATGCGGCATGGCCCCGAAGAGCGGACTGTAAGGTTCCCGCGGCTGAAAGTCAATCGGCCCGTTTTTCACCTGCACCATCACATTATCCCGGAATCGGCCGTCCAGCGGCTGAAATTCCAGGTAAGCCTGCTTGGCCCGGTCTGCATCCGACGGACTGTAGACAAAGGCCCGCCACATCACGATTCCCCCATAGGGTTTCAAAGCCTCCGCCAGCATGTTCGCTCCCTCGGCATGCGTACGCCCGTAATCACACGGGCCGGGCTGTCCTTCCGAATTGGCCTTCACCAGAAAACCGCCAAAATCAGGAATCAATCCATAAATTTCCTGTACTTTCTCTTTCCACCAACGGGCCACCTCCTCGTCCAGCGGGTCGGCCGTAGACAAACCTCCTAACTTCATCGGCGAAGCAAAATTGACCGAAAGGTACACCTTGATGCCATAAGGACGGAACACGTCGGCCAATTTCCGCACCTTTTGCAGGTAGTCGGAGGATAGAATCTCGGGCGAAGCATTCACATTGTTCAGCACAGTCCCGTTGATACCCACCGAAGCATTGGCACGGGCATATTCCCGATAACGGGCCGACACGGAATCAGTCAGGTCCTCCCATTTCCACAAAGAACGTCCCGCATAACCGCGCTCAATCGTGCCGTCCAGATTGTCCCAATGGTTCAGCACACGGATGTCAAAGGCCGGCTTTTCCTGAATATCCAGCCGGGTACAATCCGCTCCTTCCGCCTGCAACCGCAGCAGATGGTAAGTTGCATACAGCAATCCCTGTTCCGTAGCGGCCTCCAGCACCGTCTTTCCTTCGGAAGTACGTATGGTGTATCCCTCTTTGCCCAACCGACGATGTGTCTCATCGGCACAGAGCTGCAAATCCACTTCCCCTCCTTTCCACAAAGCGGCCAATTCCTCACGTGCCACAGTGAGTGTAGGAGAAGTCACTAAACAACAGACAGACGCTTGATTCACAGGCGTCTGTCGTAACCAAAGTCTGCTCCCGTCTTCAGCCCACAACGTCAGGGCCAAAGACAGGAAACAGACACTACCCCAAAGTCGTTTATTCATCCGCACTGCCTTTTACAGTTTGAATCTTGCCGTCCTCGTCATATTCCAGTTCGACCACCTTCAGGCTGCGAAGCCAAGTCTTTCCACCCGAAGGCACACAGTCGTGATGGAACAGATACCATTTTCCCTTATATTCCGCAATGGAATGGTGCGTGGTCCATCCCACCACGGGTGTCAGAATCACTCCCTGATACACAAACGGACCATAAGGATTGTCGCCTACGGCATAACACAACAAGTGTGTATCGCCAGTGGAATAGGAGAAATAATATTTCCCTTTGTACTTGTGCATCCAAGAAGCCTCAAAGAAGCGGTGCGGATCACCTGCTGTCAGCGGTTTTCCGTCTTCCCCTAACACAATCACCGGACGAGGTTCTTCTGCAAAACCGAGCATATCATCCGACAATTTTACCACCCGGCTCGGCAAGGCTGGTTCATCAGCTTCCGGCAGAAACGGATGTTCAATGGCCTTATTGTCACGATAACGCTGTAGCTGTCCGCCCCAGATACCGCCAAAATACATATAATAACTGCCATCCTCATCACGGAACACAGCCGCATCGATGCTGTAACTGCCCCGAATCGGGTCGGGCTGAGGAATGAACGGGCCTTCCGGCTTGTCACCGATGGCTACTCCCATGCGGAAAATGTCGTTCCGGTCTTTCAACGGGAAATACAGGTAATATTTTCCGTCCTTACAAGCAATGTCACAATCCCAAAGCTGGCGCCCGGCCCAAGGAATATCAGCTACTTTCAAAGCCACGCCATGGTCGACGATTTCTCCATGCATCACGTCGTCGGTAGACAGCACATGATAGTCATTCATGTCAAAATGATCACCGTTGTCATTTTCCGGAATACCGGATTCACGGTCGTGTGAAGGGTAAATGTACAAGCGGCCATTGAATACATGTACCGACGGGTCTGCCATGTAATCGGCAGGAAACAGATATCTTTCTTCCTTTTTCATACTATGTAATTTTATGAGACCATTTGATGTTGGTCTCCAGTTCAACATTTATTTCTTTGCAGACGTTACGGAATCGGATGCTTCTTCTATCATTTTCCGTACAAAATCTTTAGGCTGGTAATTCCGGTCGAAAAGCAACGGATAGTCCTTTCTTCCTCGAATCGGGAAATTATTTTTCCAGGAATCCTCATCGGTCACTCCCCATGCGGTCACCCGTTCCACAATGTCGGCATGCTTTTCAAAAAGCTGAAAGAACTCTTGCATTCTTTTATTCCATGCCTGATTGACAGAATCCGGCAAAGCATCCGGATAGGGATTCAAGGATTTCTTGAAAGCCACCGTATCCGAAATATTGGCACTTCTGCGGGCCGTTGGCAAGGCACTCATGTCCCATTCTGTAATCATCACCTTCACACCGGCTGCCGCAAAGGCAAGCATGCTTTCCTCAAACCGGCGGATGTCCGGATAATCCATTCCCATGTGTCCCTGCATACCCACCGCGTCGATACGCAAGCCCTTTTCTTTCAGCGAACGAACCAGTTTTACCACTCCCTCACGGCGTCCCGGCACATCCATGCCGTAATCATTGTAATATAATTCAGCATCCGGATCGGCTTCGTGCGCATACTGAAAAGCCAATGGAATGAACTCTTCTCCCAAAATCTCGTAAAACTTGCTCTTGCGGTAAGAACCGTCTTCCATAATGGCTTCGTTCACCACATCCCATCCTTTAATCTTGCCTTTGTAGCGTCCGACTACCGTCTGAATATGGGTTTTCATACGCTGTTTCAATACTTCAGGAGAAACATTCTTTCCTTTGTCATCCACACAAAACCACTCGGGAAGCTGTGAATGCCATATCAGGCAATGTCCTGTCACCGTCAGGCCGTTATCGAGTCCCAACTGAACCAAACGGTCGGCATCCTCAAAATGGAACTCTCCTTCCTTCGGTTGGATTTCCTCACTTTTCATACAGTTCTCTGCCACAATGGCATTGAAATGCCGTTTCACGATTTTCAGTGCGGAAGTGTCCATACCCGATGACTGTCGGACATTAAGTGCCACTCCCATCAGAAATTTATCCCCAACCACCTCTTTTAATGACTTTTCCGAAACGGTCATTTTGGAAACATTGCTTCCACATGCCATCAGAAAAAGGCTACATAATGCCATCGATACAATGTGTTTGTTCTTCATTTTTCTGTTTATTTCCTAATTAATAATCGTTTTTACTTCTGCGTTCGCTCAATTCAGCCTGCATTTTCTCATTATATTCCTTGCTGATAGGATAGAAAAACAACGCTACCACTCCCACTAGGAAGAAAGCGGCAGGAATCAGGCTGGAAGACAAGATGATACCATGCACAGCCGTATCGCTCTGTACGGCACCCGAACCGGAAGCGTAGCCAAATCCGGACAACAAAAATCCCAATACGGCACCACCAATGCCTAATCCCGCTTTCAAGGCAAATACCACACCCGAAAAGACAAATCCCGTAGCACGACGATAATGGATATACTCAGAATGGTCGGCCACATCGGCAATCATCGCCCAAAGCAAAGGCACCGTAGGCGCATAGGCCAGACTCTTCAGGAAGTTCAGTACAAACATCATACCCACATTATCTTTAGCAGGGAAATAGAACAGGGCTGTAAAGACGGCTGTCAGTGAGAGGCACACAATAAACGTACGCTTCTTGCCGTATTTGTTCGCCAAAAACTCAGATAAGAAAATCACTCCGAAGAACTGTACCAGTGCCCCGACCATATTAAAGACACCAAATCCTACTTCGTATGCCTTATCCGGTGATGTCACAATCAATCCAAAGGCATTGAGCACATGATAGCCGACCGAGTTCCCAGGTTCTGCTGCCACCAACCCAATATTATCCAGAAAAGCAAACAACGCGACCTTATCCACGTAGTTCTCAAAATAATAGTTCATGGCACTTCCCCACATGGCCAGTGTGATGAAAACAAACAAGGTCAAAATAAACATGGCCCGCCAAGGCACACTACTCAACACGTCTTTAATATCCTGACGGGTATCATTTTTTTGGTTAGCCGGTGGAGTAATACGTTCCCTTGCCGAGAAAAATACAATCAGAAGAAAAATAAAACCGACTGCCGCAAACAGGGAAATCGTGCAAAGCCACCCATGCGCTTTGTCTCCCCCATCCGAAAATTTGCTCACCAATGGCAAAGTAAGTCCCTGTACCACAAACTGGGCAATGGTAGAAAAGACAAAACGTACGGAAGTGATACTGGTACGTTCCTTAATGTCCGACGACATCACTCCTCCCAAAGAGGAATAAGGCGTATTGTTAAAAGAGTACATTGTCATCAACAATGTATAAGAGATGGTTGCATACACCGCTACCAGCCCTTTTTCCTCAATACCCGGATTATAGAAGGCCAACACATAAAATACCATGAACGGGAGAGCCGTCCACAATACCCAGGGACGGTATTTTCCCCACCGTGTCTGAGTGCGGTCGGACAAAATACCCACAGTAGGGTCTACAAAAGCATCGACAATACGTGCCACTAACATCACGGTACCTGCAATTGCTCCTTCCAGACCAAACACGTCCGTATAGAATTTGGTCTGGTAAATCATCATCATCTGAAAGACGAGATTCGCAGAACAATCGCCCAGTCCATAACCGACTTTCTCGGCCATGGACACTTTCTGACTTAGAATATTACTCATTTTTACTTATTTTGTTTTTCATTCTGTATTACTGCTTCCACCAAGCGAGTAGCCGGTGTTTTCTTATCCAGCGGATGAATATCATTCCATTCACCCGTATCGCTATTTTTAATCAAGGTTACATAAGGACTTTCCTGTGCCGCTTTTGCCTGCTGTTTCCTCAATTCTGCCCAAGCTGCGCGTCCAGGGTCATTCGGTGCCAGGAAATCGGCCAATTCCACCACATAGAAAGGTAAGTTTTCATTCTGAAAAAGGGTTCTCCAGTCTGCAATCATTGCCGTAAGCAAGGAGGAATATTCCCGCCAGCGACCCACATTCGACTCGCCCTGATACCATACCACCCCTTTGAACACATAATGCTGCAAAGGATGTATCATACCGTTATACAAACCTGTCGGTATATAATGGAAAGCCGTAGAAGAAGGGGAAGGAGGCATCACCGTTCCAATCTTATGTTTCCATGTACCTTCCAAGCTGACTTCCTGATTGCCACACAGCAATTTATACGGTTTTTCTTTTACAAAGGAAGGGCAAGAACCGTAGCTGAACAAACGTACGGTCAGCTGGTTTTTTCCTTCTTTCAGGAACCTGGCCGGTACCTGATAAATCCGCGGCGGATACTGATAGGAAACAGACCCCACAAAATGTCCGTTCACATACACAGAATCAGCATCGACCATACAGCCTAACCGCAATACTACGTCTTTTCCTGCCCATCCATCGGGCACTACAAACTCTTTTCGGAACCAATGGGTCCCATTCAATGGACGACCGTTACGAAGTGCCCAATTATCTGAAAACATATCTACCCTTTCCCAATCCGTATCATTGTATGACTCGGCATACCAAGGCATTTCACCATGCAGCCCGGCATCCGACCGATACAATTGCTTATTCCATGCCGACTGATGCAGCTGTTCGGTCTCCTTTATTTGAGCCACTAGTGCAGCATCCTCATATAAGGTTTTCTGGTTTACATACTCCGGAAAATCTTTCAACCCTTCCTCGCTAATCCATGCTTCGACCGGTGTACCTCCCCAGCTGGAATTAATAATTCCGACCGGTACTCCTGTCTTTTCCTCCAGCAGTTTAGAAAAGAAATAACAAAGAGCAGAGAAGTTCTGGACGTATTCTTTCGTCATCGGCTGCCATTTGATTGTCCGTACATCCTCCAACGGACGTGAAAAATCATACGCATACGGAACCTTTACATACCGAACAGATGAATTTTCATACGATGCAATCTCTTCGGCATACTTATCCATCACCCGGTTTACCGTCAATTCCATATTCGACTGTCCTGAACACAAGAACACATCCCCAATCAGAATGTCTTTTAATAAAATGTCATTGACAGTCATAGAATAAGGACCTCCTGCTTTCAAAGCAGGCAAAGCAATCATCCAATTTCCAGTTTCATCCGCTACGGCATGATACCGTTTCTTCATGAAAGTCAAATTCACCTCTTCACCCGGACTGGCTGTACCCCAAATCTTCAAAGGAACGTTTCGTTGAAGCACCATTCCATCGGAAATCAACGCAGGTAAAGTGACTTTGGCTGACAATCCAAAACTACAACAAGAAAGCAAAAGAAGAGTCCAAAATACCCTACTAAAATAAGCCTGTGTTTTCATACATTATATCTTGTATTTTTCATCGATTCTTACCACTACAAAAATAGTAAAAGGCCATGGAACAGGCTCTCACACAGGATACCAACCTCATATCTATTGTTACACCATCCTTTCTGTTGTAACAAAAACTTACGGAAATGTTACATCACAAAAGGAAAATCCTCCCCAAAGGCTCTTATATAATTTTCCAGGTAACTTTTACAAGAACTCTCTTACACCCCTTAAAATCTATTTTCAAAAGCCTAAAAAATCCATGTTTTTTTCATTGACTACTAAAGAAAAATAACTTACTTTGTATCTATTAAATAATATTTTGATTCAATTTAGTCCTACAAACCACGTCAATAATGAGAAATAAAACATTCATTATAACCGTTATTTTCTGTCTATTGCCCCTCTTTTGTAAAGGGCAATTTTGCAAGTTATATACTACCCATGGAGAAATTTCCAGCAGTATGATCAACAATATATATCAGGATCAAAAAGGATATATATGGGTAACTACAGAGGACGGGGTGAATAAATTTGATGGAGCAAAGTTTACTAGTTACAGGACTCACAAGAACGACTCCACGTCATTAATAGGAAACCATGTATACAAGGTATTTCAAGATTCCAAAGGTCATTTGTATATTCTTTCTACCAAAGGACTGCAAATCTACGACTACCGGTCGGATACATTCAAAACCATCAAGAAATCGAGTCCGTCTTATAACAATAAAAGTATCACAGAACTTCGTAACGGCAACATTCTGATTGGAACCAGCGGATACGGAATGAAGACTCTGTCAACAGACAGCAAAGAGAATTTTCTGATTCAGGACTGGAATCCTTCCCTGAGTGGATATACTATCAACGAAATCATGGAAGACAAAAACGGAAATATCTGGATTTGCACAGAATACCATGGCATCATCCGAATTGATAAAAACGGAAAGCGGTACGATTATTCGCTTGGCACACACAACGGCAACCAGTTTATCAACTGCTGCACAGAAGATTCATACGGCAATGTATACGTAGGTACTACCGGACGCGGAGTATTCGTTTACCAAAAGGAAAACGACACTTTCCAGCAAATCTTCAATTCCGAATTCCCAATCAAAGATCTTAAACAAAAAGAACATTTCATGCTGATTGGCATTGACGGAGAAGGTATTGTTTCCTATAATATTCTGGGAAAAAAGATTGCGGATACAGATTTTTATATTGATAATGTCAACATCAAAAAAAGTAAAGTACATTCCCTTCTAATAGACAACAGTACCAATCTTTGGATAGGTATTTATCAGAAAGGCGTAGCTTTCATTCCTTTACAAGCCAATATGTTTGGCTATATCGGCAGCTTTTCCTCTCTCCGGAACTGCATTGGAAATAACTGCATCACCGCCTTGTGCGACTATGATGACGGCAAGCTCATTGTCGGAACAGACAACGATGGCATTTACCAACTAAGTAACCATTACAATTTTATCCGACATTTGACACCTGAAACAAACCCTGACATACCCTCCACAGTGATGTGCCTTTTCAAAGACTCCCATAAGAATGTATGGATAGGTTCTTATTTGAGCGGACTTTCCTTTATGGATTCAAAAGGTGACAAATTTACCAAAGTGTCTTTAAAAGACCAAGACGGAAACGAAATTAAACGCGTGTACTGCCTGGCCGAGGACGCTCATAAGAGATTATGGATTGGTACGATGGGGACAGGACTCTATTTCACCGATTTACAAGCTCCCATTCAGAAAAACATCAATGTGTACAATACCAAAGACTTACAAGATGTCAACCAATGGATTGATGCACTTTACTATGCCCAAAATGGAAGATTATACATCGGTACTTATGATGGCATTAAATGTATAGATACTCAAACTCTAAAAGTAGCAGGAAAAGAAAAAGCATTGCTCGGACTTGTTATCTATTCCATTGCAGAAGATCATGAACATCGTATCTGGGCCGGTACATCCGATGGTATTACGGTTATGGACAAGGATTTGAATGTCCTCGAACAATTCACTACCCAAAACGGATTGCCTAACAACTCCGTTTCATCCATCGTAGTGGATAAAAACAATGACATTTGGGTCAGTACCAATCAGGACATTGCCAAATACAACCCGCAGAAAAAATCCTTCATTCCGTTTTATGCTTCCGACGGCTTATACAACAACGAATTCTCCAGAAATGCGTTCTGCCAATATCCCGACGGTAAAATCCTGTTTGGAGGAACCAACGGAATCATTTTCTTCAATCCGGATGACATCAAGATTCAGAAATTTCAAAGTAAAATCAGACTTACAGGATTTTACTTACATGATAAAGCTGTAAACGAACTTACAAAATCCGGGAATTATCCTGTAATAGACAGTGACATATTCAATACAAAAGAAATTAACCTGGCACATTACGACAATTCTTTCTACATAGAATTTGCCACAGACAATTTCATTGCTCCTCAAAGTTATGTATATTCCATGAACAATGGAACATGGAATTCCTTACCCAAAGGGACTTCCCGTGTTTCATTCAGTAATCTTCCGGTAGGAAAATATGAATTTAAAATTAAGGCCATCAATGGTTCTGCAGAATCGGAAATAAAAACAATAGTCATCCAGATTCATCCGGCTTGGTACAACTCAACTATCGCCTGGATTATTTACTTGGCCATCATTGGCAGCATTGCCGCCGTCTTCATACATCAGGCAAAAGAAAAATACAGGGTAAGGCAAGAAATGCTGAAACACAAGCATCTGGAAGAAATCAACGAAGCCAAACTGCAATTCTTCATCAACATCTCGCATGAGATTCGAACGCCGATGTCGTTGATAATAAGCCCGCTCCAGAAATTAATCTCTACCGACAACGATGCGGAAAGACAGAAGAGCTACTCCCTGATTGAACGTAATGCACAACGCATATTGAACCTCATCAATCAGTTGATGGACATCCGGAAAATAGACAAGAACCAAATGAAACTCAGTTTTACAGAAGTGGAATTAATCGGTTTTGTCAACGACATCAAGGACACATTTGCCTATCAGGCTGCCAGCAAAGGAGCCCAACTGAACATTATCACCCAACTGGACCAACTGAAAGTATGGCTGGACCCGAACAATTTTGACAAAGTGATTTTCAACTTGTTGTCCAATGCTCTCAAGCACATTCAAAATGACGGAAAAATTAATATCTACATTAATTCCATTCACGACAGCAAAGAAAAAGCTCCATTGAACAACTATGCCGAAATCATTATTGAAGACAACGGTTCAGGCATCAAGGAAAGTGAAATGAAACGCATCTTTGAACGCTTCTACCAAGTGAGCGACGACAGGTCACGCAGCAAAGGAACCGGAATCGGACTTCATTTGTCTATGTCACTCGTAAAAATGCATCATGGCACCATTACGGTCAAGAACAACGACAACCAACCAGGATGCAGTTTCACCATACACATCCCGCTAGGATGCAACCATCTCTCCCCAGAAGATATGGCCTCAAACTCCTCTGATACAACACCTCTATCTTCCACAGAAGATCATACGCTTCAGCACATTCCACTCCCTCCAGAAGAAAATGAAGGGGAGGAAAACAGTAAAAAGGCACCGAGAAAGAAACATTCTGTCCTCATTGTGGAAGATGAAGACGACATCCGGAATTACTTACTGACCGAATTAGGCAACCATTTCCGTGTATTAAGTTGCAGCAACGGAAAAGAAGCCATGGAAATCATCATGTCGCACATGCCGGATTTGGTGCTCAGCGACATCATGATGCCGGAAATGCGAGGCGACGAATTATGCATCGCCATCAAGAACGATATTGAAACATCCCACATCCCGGTAGTACTGCTGACGGCACTGGGAGATGAAAAGAACATTCTCGAAGGACTCCATATCGGTGCGGACGAATATATTGTAAAACCTTTCAGCATAAACATACTGAAAGCCAGCATTGCCAATCTGCTTGCCAACCGCGCATTGCTGCGCAAGAGATATGCGAATTTGGAAATCAATACAGAAGAAGAGCCCTCCACAACTACCACTTGCTCCAACAGTCTCGACTGGAAATTCATGTCGAATGTAAAGAGACATATCGAGGAGAACATGGATAATCCCGATTTCACAGTGGACGTATTGTGCTCGCTCCTGAATATGAGCCGTACCAGTTTCTACAGTAAACTGAAAGCGCTGACCGGCCAGGCACCGGCAGATTTCGTACGGAATATCCGTTTGAAACATGCTGCCGAGCTGTTGAAAGAAGGGAAATATTCCGTGACTGAAGTAGCAGAAAGAACCGGTTTCTGCGATGGGAAATACTTCCGGGAAGTCTTTAAGAAATATTTCAATGTCAGCCCCAGCCAATATGCGAAAGGAGACACTCCCCGTTCCCCAAAAGGAGAGGGAGAATAGTTCTGCATAGGAGAATTTTTCATTTTGCAGCCCCGCACAGACAAACCCTAAAAAATAATCCGTATTTTTGCAGAAACAAAAAAACGAGAATGACTCCTGAAATAGCAATCGTCGACTCCAACACCCTCTCCTGTCTGGGACTGCAGAACTTGCTGGAGGAAATCATCCCGACAGCCATCATCCGCTCTTTCCGTTCCTCATTGACAGGCATCCGAGCCAGATCCAGATACCGCTTTGCAAGCTCCCGCAAGAGCTTTTTTTCCTCGCTGTTCGCCATCGTCATTTCCTCCCCGTCCAGTGCATTTCAGGTATACGCCTTCAAACAGTCCACAGGTTTTCTCGGCGGAAAACGCCGGCTGCCGGGATAACAGCACATCTTTCAGAGGGCTGTTCCGCCCCCTGTCATCCCCCTGTCGGCCGCCGTTCTTTTTCCGATCTCTCAGTTTCCATTTTACCATTCTCCGGCTCGATGATCAATATAATTTTCGTTTTTTCTTTTTATTTTTTCCACAAAAAGCGGGAAAAGCAGACGCCCTGCGTCCGGAGTAATATCCGGACGCAGGGCGCGGTATGCGTTCCGTGCAGGTTGTGCGCGGGTTTGTCAGTGAATATACTCCGGCGTGCCGTGGATGGCCGGCAGCGGATGCGGGCGAACCATTTCGCCGCCCGACTCGTAGGACTGGATCACCGCTTCGATGTATTCCAGCGTCGCCAGGGCGTCGCGGCCGGAGGAGCGGATGAACTCGTAGTGAACCTTGTTGGTCAGATCTTCCAGCCATGCGTGGATACGCACCGGGAAAGTGGCGTCAAAGTTCTTGATACCCGTGTCGGTGACTTCCGGTTCGGGCATAACAAGCTTTCCGTCCTCGCCCGGGCGGTGGCCCGGCCAATAGGTCAGCTTTTCAACGCAGTTCTCGATGCAGAACGTGCCCTTTGTGCCGGCGTGCTCATAGCTCCACCAGCCGCCGAGACCGAAGCGCGCGTCGCCGCGCTGGCTGATCAGAACGCCGACGCCGCCCTTCTCAAACTTGCAGTTGACGCTGTTGATCGACAGCATCGGGTCGCCCGCGGTCTTGCGGACGCCGGGACGGTCGAGGAACGCCTGCACATGCGTGATGTCGCCGCAGAAGTAACGCATGACCGAGAACGGGTGCGTCAGGAACGCCTTGCAGTGCGAATACGGTTTGAGCCAGCGCGATTTCGGATCGCCGACACCGCC
>ERZ779877.1501-NODE-1501-length-19783-cov-3.299219_pt1 | contig 19783 bp, 13 predicted proteins | sample MGYA00511556_ERZ779877 | MGnify/ENA primary metagenome ERZ779877 (study PRJEB29588, sample SAMEA2159338) | human gut metagenome | biome: human gut; feature: human-associated habitat; material: faeces | place: Denmark | collected 2008/2010 ...
TGAGCAAATGCACGGTTAGCCTCGGCCATACGGTGCATGTCTTCCTTGCGCTTGAACGCACCGCCCTGTTCGTTGTAGGCATCCATGATCTCAGCGGCCAACTTGTCGGCCATGGACTTGCCACCGCGCTTGCGGGCATAAAGAATCATATTCTTCATCGAAATGGACTCCTTGCGCTCCGGACGGATTTCCGTGGGCACTTGGAAAGTAGCACCGCCCACACGGCGAGACTTCACTTCCACCTGCGGAGTGATCTTGTCCAATGCACTCTTCCAAATTTCCAATGCGCTCTTTTCCTCGTTTGCCATTTTGGCCTTCACCGTGTCAAGTGCGGCATAAAAAATGCTGTATGAAATGCTCTTCTTGCCATCATACATCAAATGGTTCACGAACTTAGAAACTTTAACGTCGTTAAAGACAGGATCCGGGAGGATCACATGCTTTTTTGGTTTTGCTTTTCTCATTTCTAATAATTTTTCAGTTTGGCTGTACTGCGATAATCTTCAACCTCCCACCGGAGAGTTTACTCAACCTTTAGCTCAACAAACCAAAACTAATGAATGTAGTTTTTAATTTAGTGGATTACTTCTTACCGGCTTTGGGACGCTTGGCACCATACTTGGAACGACGCTGCGTGCGGTTAGCGACACCAGCCGTATCCAAAGTACCGCGCACGATGTGATAACGCACACCCGGCAGGTCTTTCACACGACCGCCACGCACCAATACGATGGAGTGTTCCTGCAAGTTGTGACCTTCGCCCGGAATGTAGGAGTTCACTTCCTTCATGTTTGTCAAACGCACACGAGCGACTTTACGCATCGCCGAATTAGGTTTCTTAGGTGTGGTAGTGTACACACGTACGCAAACGCCGCGGCGCTGCGGACAATTGTCCAACGCCGGTGATTTGCTCTTGTCTACCAGCACTTTTCTACCCTTTCTTACCAATTGTTGAATAGTAGGCATTGTTCTTATTTTTTAATTGTTATATTGTTATTTATATTTGATGCACGTCCACAAAAAGCCATACTAAGGCCTTTCAGGCCGCAAAGTTACGAATTAAATTCCAATCTGCAATGTGTTTTCTCCTTATTTAAAGGTTAATGTGCCTACAAAGCCCAAGGAAGCGCAAAGATTTAACAAATTTTATTTTAAGAAGCGTCTCCAGACGCGGGAAGCGATAAAATAAAAGGGAGGACTAAGCCTCCCCCTTATTGATTTTGAACGGCGCCACCGTGCGGGGGCCACCTTTCTGCATGTCAATCTCTCCGAAATTCTGCTCATACTTGCCGATATTGTCCTGCAAGGCATAGAGCAGACGCTTGGCGTGCTCGGGAGCCATCACGATGCGCGACTTGACGCTTGCCTTCGGCATGCCCGGCATCATGCACACGAAATCCAGAATCACTTCCGAGGTGGAGTGCGCAATCATCGCGAGGTTCGCATAAGTGCCCTGTGCCACTTCCGGCGAAATTTCTATTTGCAACATGTTGTCCTGCTGCGTCTTCTCTTCATTACTCATAATCGTTGAACTTTTGTTTTTAGTATTTCTTATATATAATAAGTACAAAAATAAGCATTTTCCTCGACAGCGCCTAATTTTGGGCAAGGAAATAACAAATCCGCGGCCAAGCATGCCTGGCAATCGGTGAAAAACGGCTACGTCTCCTCCACCCCACGGATTTCCACGCAACGGCCTTTGCCCACCATCCCCAACAACATGTCGAGCGAGGCGGCCTTGAGGGCGTCCTCCGCCACCTTGTCCTCCAGGCGGGCAATCCGCTGCTCCAGCGACACGATTTTCTGTTCCAGTCCGGCCAACGACCCGCGGCTGCGGAAGCGCCTGTCCAGCACGGCGTCCTCAGGGTTGAGCGTTCCGTAGCGCTCCAGCCACCGGCGGACCGTGCTCTCGCCCTGAATCCCGTACTTCCGCGATATGGCCGACAGACTGAGGTCCGTGGACTCGAACTCGCGCACCACCTTCTCCTTGAACTCAAGCGGATAGTCCCTCTGCGTCCGCCGCGTCGACTTGTCTCCCGTCCTGTTTTCCATCTCTCCCTCCGTCATAAGATAAAAAAAGACCGCCATGAAAGTCGCCCCCGAAAAAAAATTCTGCGCGTAGGGACGTAACCAACCTCACTCTCATGGCAGTCTTGAAAAGTTAGCAATTCTCTCTCTTATTCGGCCACGCAAATCGTCACGCGGTTCTTCTCAACCCCGTCAAACGGCTGCACCGTGTCGCCCTTGAAGTCAACGTCCACACGCGAGGCGTCGATGCCCTTGGCCGCAAGTGCCGCGGCCACCGCCTTGGCACGCTTCTGCGACAACACCTTATTATATTGCGCAGTCCCCGTCGCCTTGTCGGCGTAGCCGCACACCGAGACGCGGGCTTTCGGATGCGCCTTCAGGTAGGCCACCAGACGGTTCACCTTTGCCTCCTCCGACGAAGAGATGACGGCGGAGTTGATTTTGAAGAAGACATTCTCCTGCAAAGGCTCCACCTTCTTTTCTTCTTTCCTTGCAGGCGGAACCGCCACCCTCTTTTCCTCAGCCGGCTTCTCCGCCTGCGTGGGCGCCACGGGCTGCACCGGCTCTTCCGCCACGGGCTCCGGCGCTTTCTTTTTGCCGCCCAGACGGATGGTCAGACCCGCCACGAGATTGCACTGCCAATCCACATTGTGCGCCTTCTTGGAGTTGAACTTGTCCGAGAGAATGTTGGCATTGGCCTCCAAATTGATGGCCACACGCCGCGACACCCTGAAGTCGGCACCAAGCCCGAAACGGCCAGCCGCCGAGAATTGTTTGTCCGTCCAAAGATATTCCAAGTGGTATCCCTGACGCTGGATGTCCACCGCCTCGTCGTTGTTGAACGCGCCATTGAAGCCCGCCCCGACGAAGAGATAAGGATTGACGATGCGCCCCGGCTTGTAGCCGCCGAAAAGGTTGCCCAAGTCCAAAGTCACGTTGACATTGCCTTGAAGGTAATAAAACTTATAATCCTGCAACGGATTCACCCACGCCCCTTTGGCCTGCCAGCCTGAAACTCCGGCGCGCAGGCCCCACAAGGGGGTGAACTTGTAGCCGGCACTCAACGCGCCAGCGGGCGACAGCAATTTGTCGAACGCCGTCTCCCCGATGGTATGCGCCGCTCCCGCCTGCACTTGCATGTACCAATGCGGCGTAAATTCCTCTTTCCCATTTCCGGCACCAGCCCCTATGGTCTGGGCCGACATAGCCATTGCCGATGACGCCAAAGCTATTCCAAACAAAAGTTTTTTCATGATTATTGGTTTTTAGTGAAACATGTCCGGCTCGTCAGGAACGCGCAAGGAGCAGCAGGGCTCCTGCCACACTCAGTTTTTCTCTCCGGGCCTTGTCCTGCTCTCGAGCGAAGTGTCCCGCGCCTTGCCGTTCCTTATCAGCCCTTTGTCGCCGTAAGCCGTATTGGTCAAGCAAAGCACCCAGTTGCCCAAGTAGCTCACCGGCTTGAAGTACATCTTCGTGGTGATGGGCGGCATATCGCCTTCGGCCTCGCGGATGACCACGCGGCATAGCACCTCATTGGAGTAATATTCGCTAAACTTAATATATTCAATCTTATAATCCACCATGGGGACAGACTCCAGCATGCCGCACACCTTGTCCATTTCCTCGTTGTCCAGTTCCACCGGCGTCTGGTCGTCGTCCATATCATTGCGGTAGAGCATGGCGGCCGCTTCCGCATATTGTTTGTCCATGACGTAGCCGAAGAACCGGTCCACCAAGGCTTCCACCGCCGCCGTGTCCTGCCCCGAGACTTGCTGTTCGAAAGCAGTCTCCCCGGATGCAGCCTCCGGCTGCTTTTTCTCCCCGCCCTTGCACGAAACCAGGACAAGAAAGACAGCCACCAGCAAGAATGGAATATTTTGAAGTTTCATTGTCATATCAACTCTCTTTGTCTTAAAGTAAAAGAGGGAGGCAAGAACTTGCCCTGCCTTCCCTCTTTGGTAGAATAATCAGTGTTTCGGGATTAATGAATCTCACACGCTTAAAGCACAGTTCCCGCAGGATATACCGTGAAGTCAATCGTGGTATACAAGTCACCCCACGTGTAGTGAACCTTCACAGGAACACTGACATTGAACTTGGTGGCCATACTCATGTTCTCGCCCTGAGTCAGAGTAACAGACCCCATGTTATCCAACGAAATGCCACCGGTCGGCGCCGTGAACGTCACTTGGAAGTCCTTCTCGTTAGCGACAGACATGTCCGTACCACTGTAGTCGGTCGTGATGTCACGCTCAGGATCTTGCTCGATGCTCGTGATGCCATAGAAGCCCCAGAACGTGGTGCCCTTAGTATTGGCATTGTCATAGAACGTCGAGGGATCATAGCCGTTGCAGTCCTCTAACTCGAGCGAAACTTTCTGCGTCAGCGTGCTGTAGTTGTTGAGCACCATCGGACTGGCGATAGAACCACCCAACAGATATACAGGCTTAATCACCCTCACATCAAGATCATTGTTAACCAAATTAATAAGGTCGCCAGCAGGGGCACACGTATGATCAACAATCACGACACTCAGTTTCAAAGCATTGCCAACATCCGTCCAATTCTTACAATCCCTAGTATTGATGATGTCTTTAGCAGTGTTATTACTACTTAAGGTAATCTTTCCATCTGACGGGTTGATTTCAGCTACCTTCTCAGGCACACCACCCGTAGTAGCCTCAATTCCGGTCTGATTATCAATTACACGAAGAGTATAAATCTTGCCACTTGCGCCAGTATACTTGCGGTTTTCGTTGCTCAAATCAAATAGATATTCAACCGAAGCAGCGTCGGCCAACTTCTTATACTGTGATGCCAAGTCACGCTTGATCACATCAATTGGAGTTGTATTGAAACGATCATTGATAATCAGGTTGCTGAACTTGCATTCGGCATTCGGCTCTGTAGCGTTACCCACTTGAATATGCAGTTCTTCATAACCCTGCTCACGCGAACCGGCAACATGCCAGTCTGCACGCTTCTTATCGCTATCCAAGATAGTAGCGGTCGGGGTCTTGTTAACATAATCTGGGGCCCATGTTAACTTGACATAAAGTTCCTGACCATGTCCTGTAACCGGAGCGAACTTCACCCACGTCGAAACAGGAGTAATTTCTGTACTATTCTCCTTGCCTTCCACGAACAAGTCGTATGCCTCTTGGTTGCCTACCGACCATTGCAGCACGCGGGTTTCGTGAGAAGCCGGGTCGTTCGTGTTAACAACCTGACCGATACCGTCAACAGCCGTGAAGTTTTCACCATCCTGTACATACTGCTGACATACGGAACCATTCATAGAAACTTTGTAAGTCGCTTCGAACTCAACCTTACTCATATTCAACTGACCCAAGACTTCATTCTCCACCTTAAGCCAAGTTATGGCCGTCACGTTGTTCAAAATAGCATCATCATCACAAGTTACGGTATAACCGTTCGTGATAGCATCGGCATCAACCGTAATATTACCAGCATTCACGTCAACGATGTTCACAAGGATATATCCCACAGCGGCCACCTGGTTGTTGGAATTACCATCCACCAACTTCACACGGACCAGCGGCGTGCGACCGATAATCTTACGATTACTATCAGACGTTGTTGTCTCGCCAACACCATGCACGTTCAGGATGCTATCATTGTTGATTGTAGCATGCTGGCTCTCGTTCGTTCCGTCTGTATCTTTCGCAACATAACCCATCAATTCATAAACAAGCTTGAAGTTCTTCTTGCCGATCGTGTTCTGACCGCCCCAAGTCGTCTCTTTGTTATTGCCATCCAACACGTAATGAACATTAATCCATTTGTTCAGGTTAATACCTTCTGCATTGTTGTATTCGATAGACAACTTAGGTGCGTTAGGTGTCAATGCCTCCTCAGCCGTTGCAGCCAAGTGCAGTTCATTTTCCGCCTCCGTTGCCCCTTCTTCTCTCACCTTATTGATTGCGAATTCCTTAATCACGAACTGCTTCAAAGCGGCGAAGTCAGAAGTAATCAGCGTATCGCCACTTTCAGCAGCATAGTTGTAACGGAGAGCCATCACGTCTACCTTACCACCGTTGTTGATATCGCTGATGCTGTTGGCGTCCTTCATACTGAAGGTCACGTCAATCTTACCTTCTACCTTGTCCAAATCCACCTTCTCCACTTTGATGTTATTCTTGGAGATTCCACGGACATAAGAAGCATTGTTAAGCAAGATAGAATACTTCGAGGGATCGACATCCACAGCTGCGTTAGAAGGATTAAGATAGTAGGAAGCCGTAACATCGGGCACTACGCTCGTCTCCATCAATGCTTTGTTGTTCGGATTGTCAGCCTTAGTCTGGTCTGTATCCCCATGTCCATTTGCAGCAACCAAGCCCAAAATGGCTTTATAATTATACGACCAAACGCCGATGGCCTCAATTCCCTGATAGTAGGTTTCCGGATTGAACACGAGGCTTCTCAACTGGCTGGTGAAGCCGGTGAGCGCGCCCAACTCATTTTCACACTTGGTGATATACGTGCCGACAATCTACGAATTCTGCGCCATCTCTAACCAAATCTGATTGATCTCGTTTTCAGCGGCATCCATTCTGTCCGTCAGCCCTTTCACATTGTCGGTCAACGCATCAAGATTCGTTTCCAACGTAGTAACACGGCCGGCCACACTCTGAATCTTCTCATCTATAAGCGTAATAGCCCCCTGATCACCCGTCATTGCACCAATCTGGTTCTTCAGGGCTGTGTATTTAACCTCAAGGCTGTCCGTCAAGTCATCAATCTGCCCTTGGAAGTCGGAAAGGTTTATGGCGTCGATTTGCTTCTGCAAGTTATCAACATTCTTCGTCAACTCTCCGCGCAAAACATCGTCGGCCGCCTTATAATCGGCAGTCAGGGTTTCTTGCAACTTATTCATTGCCTCAGTCGTGGCATACTTCTTGAATTCCTCCATCACATTGGCGATTGCGGTCTTCAATGCTTCTGCCGCAGCAGTTTCTGTAGCATCCAAATCCTTCTGGAGCTGTGCCACGGTTTCTTGCAGCGCCTCAATCTGATTGGCATTCGTCAGCACATCTTGTCCGAGCGACTTGATGGCCTCAGTATTGTTGTTCACCTGGTTGCTGATTTCGCCCACCTGAACCGTGATGGAAGCCACGCTACCTTCCACGGCGTCAATCAAGCCCTGCAGTTCCTCGTCCTTCTCCGTCAGTCCGGCAATACTTTCCTTGATGCCTTCGATGGCCTCTTCAGCAGCGCCCAAGCGTGCGATGGCGGCAGGAAGGTCGATCGACGTGCCGTCGGTCAAGCCCAAAGACGTCTTCACCAAAGCAATCTGGGCATCCGTATACGACTTGGCTGCATTCAGGTTTTGCTCAATCAGCGCCTCGGCAGCGGCCAATCTTTCGCCCAAGGCCGCCAGTTCTTCAGCGTTCTCGAGGATGCTGGCGAGCAATTCCGCATCTTTCGCATCCAAAGCCTCGTCTTTCTCCTGCAAAGCGGCGATGGCATCGGCATTGGTTTTGATGAGAGAGTTCACCATCTCCAATTGCCCTTCCACTTCGGCCTTGTTGGCAGCGATTTGGCTGTAAGCCTCATCCACTCTTTCGCCCAGCACAGAGATTTGGCCGTTCAGGCTCTCGGTAGTCGTAGCCAAGTTTTCGGCCACTTTGGCCAGTTCTTCCTTGTTGGCATCGGCCGTGCCCTGAGCCGTGAGAGCCAGCTCGCGTGCTTCCACGATGGCGGCATTAGCCTCGCTAATGGCATTCTGCATGGTCTGGTCGGCCGAAAGCAGGCTTTCGATGGTAGCCCCCTGACTGGACACTGTGGTGTTCAACCCGTCGATTTTCTCATTGGCGCTCGCCAATGCTGCCTCAAGGGCTTCGCGCGCCGTGGCCACTTCGGCCTTGGCAGCTTCGATGGCGGCCACTTGGGCTGCCTCAGCCTGCACGTCGGCATAGCTCTTGGCCTCCTCGATAGCCGCGTTCAGTTCGGCCTTGGCGGTCTCAAGGGCGGTAGTCAGAGTAGCGTCCTGCGACTTCAGGTTGTTGATTTCCTGAGTCAGGGCGTTGGCTTTCTCCTCAACCAGTCCGCTCAAGTCCGTTGCATTGGCAGTAATCTGCCCTTGTAAGTTCTGGATGTCGTCGTCATAATCAGAGCAACCCACCCAAGCAGGCATGCTCGCAATTACTGCGCAGAACGTCGCAACACTAATAAACTTCTTCTTCATAATAAAACAAAATTAGTTAAAATGTATAAATCTCTACCTTCATTACTACCATCCATCATGACTACCTCTATGCAAGAGGTGGATAAAAGAGGGCCCGTCTCGCCTATATATAATAAGGTGTAGAAGCGGTAGAGGAGGAATCGCGAGGAGCAGCCCCTGATTTTTTCCACAGTATTTCATAAAAACTAAATAAAAAAAACGCAGATTGTTTTGTTGATATCAGTATTTTATCTACATTTGCAATGAAATTATCCACCTCTTGCATAGAGGAAGACATAGCAGATACATAATACACGACTATCAATCAGATAGATGAACAAAAAGCAAGCCCAATACATCGACAAAGCTTGTTTAACAACTTAGAAAATTTCATGTACTCTTTTTTGCTTATCTATCCTTTTGCAGAAGGATGACATCTTGTATGTCTATTTGGGCACTTTCCCCCTCCTTTACTTCGGAAAGTGCAACCCGCCCATCATTTCTCGTCAACCCCAAGGGACATTGACGAAAAAACGGAGCGGAAACATCCGCCAAAAGCCATTCAACAACCACCCCGACAGAAAACAAACACGCCGGACAGCACGAAAAACGGACAGGAAAAACGGGACGCGGCATGCCCCAGAAAAAGGGACGCCGTGCAGAGGGCGAAATTGTACTCTCCGCAAAGTACTCGAGTACTTGCCGCAGAGTACGCTACGGACAACCGCAAGCCGGACATCTTGTTTGATGAGAATGAAGGGCGGACTGAAGCAAAACGGACTGCCCCGCACCACACCGCGGAGCAGAGCATCAAAGCCTTCCTCCATAAACGCACTTTGGGCCGCAAGCCCACGGGAAAGTAAGGCCTGCGACCCAAAGAAGGGTATCACACTTGGTTCACCGCCATGCGCACGGTGTGCAAATGCCGACATAAACGACGGCCTGCGAACGGCCGGTCAACGGCGGGCCGCTGCGGAGTAATAGGCTTGGATGCGCTGCCGGATGTTCTTGCGCAGGCATTCCTGGTACAACCAAGGTTCACAACTGTGGAAATCGCCCACATTGAGGAAACCGAGAATGGGAGAATATTCACTCCCGCTATAACCTTTCAAGACCAGCACATGATGCTCCGGAGAGACAGCCACCGTGATGGTGTCGTGCAACGTGGCGGGCGTGGCGTCCGTCCGCCAATTCACAGGATTGATGCACATGGCGCAAGGGGCGCAGACAATGGGCTTGATGTAGCGCACGTCCGAGACGGAATTGTAGCATATCGTGACACCCACGTCGGTGGAGTCCTGCGCCGCACGGATGTTGGACGTGGCCAACGTATCGTCCGGTGTCACCTTGTAACCCAAGACGTATGCGGCAACCAGATACTTGTGGAGCTCTTCAGGCATGGCCTTGAGCAATTCCACCACCACTTTCCCTCCTTGACTGAAGCCGGCCAACACAAAAGGACGGCCCGGCTTCCGGCGCTCCAGATAAGCGTCGAAGGCACTGCGCACATCTTCCATGGCCAAACGGAAACGGGCATTCACGGTGTCTTCGTTCTGCGTTCCCCAAGCCTCGATGGTGATATGTCGGTAATAAGGCGAATAGAAGTTGTTCCCTTCGCCCATATATCCGGCAATCCGCCCGATTTCCTTATTCATGTTCGCGCGCTGCTGCTCGTCGTAGATGTTTGCATAGTGGCAAACCTTGCCGTCGGCCGTGGTCCAGTCCTTGGCCCAGGTGGACACGAAATAAAGCACGTCCGCCCCCGTACCGTCGGCATCGTCCTCGCGGACATACCACATCGTAGAGTCGCCATAGTCGGGCGCCTCGGGGACATACACTCCCGTTTCCCCGCCGACATCGGCTTTATCCTTTCCATCGCACGAAACAGCCATCCCCCACGAGGGCAACAGGCACAGCAGCACCAAAGCCCAAACGGGGAAACGACGCCCTGCCCTGCGGCCGGGCACACAAAAAAATGATGTTTTCATAACCTTACAAATATAAAAAGTCAAGTTATCATAAAGGCCGCCCCAGGAAATGTTTCCCAGGAACGGCCTCTATAAACGTATATTCAACAGATGAATTGATTACTCATCCAAATCTATGATCGACTTGCGGTTGGCCACCAGACGCTCATAGTCTTCCTTGCAGCCGACCACAATCTTGCCGAACTCGCGCAATCCCGTACCGGCCGGAATCAAGTGGCCGCAGATGACATTCTCCTTCATGCCTTCGAGCTTGTCGGTCTTGCCGTTGATGGCAGCATCGCAAAGCACCTTGGTGGTCTCCTGGAAAGAAGCCGCCGACATGAAGCTCGACGTCTGCAATGCCGCACGGGTGATGCCCTGCAGAATCTGTGTGGACGTTGCCGGCATGGCATCGCGCACCTGCACCAGCTTCAAGTCCTTACGCTTCAGCGTGGAGTTCTCGTCGCGCAGTTTGCGAGCCGTGACAATCATGCCCTTCTGCATGGTCTCCGAATCTCCGGCATCCACCACGACTTTCTTGCCCCAGATGCGGTCGTTCTCCTCCGAGAAGTCGAGCTTGTCCACAATCTGCTGTTCCAAGAAACGGGTATCGCCCGGCTCGTCGATCTGCACTTTGCGCATCATCTGGCGCACGATGACCTCGAAATGCTTGTCGTTGATCTTCACACCTTGCAGACGGTAGACATCCTGAATCTCGTTCACGATGTACTCCTGCACGGCCGTGGGCCCCTTGATGGCCAAGATATCGGCCGGCGTGATGGCGCCGTCGGACAACGGCGTACCGGCACGCACATAGTCGTTCTCCTGTACCAGAATCTGCTTGGACAACGGCACCAGATACTTCTTCACTTCGCCCAACTTGGAGGTGACGATAATCTCGCGATTGCCTCGCTTGAGCTTGCCCATCGTTATTTCACCATCGATTTCGGCTACCACGGCCGGATTCGACGGATTGCGGGCCTCGAACAGCTCCGTCACACGCGGCAGACCACCCGTGATGTCGCCCGCTTTGCCTACGGCACGCGGAATCTTCACCAAGACATCACCGGCCTTGACCACCTGGTTGTCTTCGATGGCCAAGTGTCCGCCAATGGGGAAGTTATAGGTGCGGAGCGTCTCGCCGTTCTCACCCACGATGTGAGCCGAAGGCACTTTCACACGGTCCTTGGACTCGATGATGATCATCTCGCGCAGACCGGTCGTTTCATCGGCTTCCACACGGTAGGTCACACCCTCTATCACATCCTCGAACTGAATCTTACCCGGAAGCTCTGTCACGATTACGGCGTTGAACGGGTCCCATTTGGCAATCAGCGCACCCTTTTCCACCTTGTCGCCTTCGCCCACATAGAGCGTTGAACCGTAAGGCACGTTCTGAGTGAGGAGCACGATATCCGTGTTGACATCCACGAAACGGACTTCGGCCAGACGGCCCACCACCATCTTGGCAGCGTTGCCCATCTCATCGGTGATATCCACCGTGCGCAGTTCTTCGAATTCCACCTTGGAGTCATATTTGGCAATGATGGAGGCATTGGCTGCAGCGTTCGAAGCCACACCACCGGCGTGGAACGTACGCAACGTCAACTGTGTACCCGGCTCACCGATAGACTGCGCGGCAATCACGCCGACCGCCTCGCCTTTCTGCACCATCCGGCTGGTGGCCAAGTTGCGGCCATAGCACTTCATGCAGACACCGCGACGGCTCTCGCACGTCAGCACCGAACGAATCTCCACACTCTCAATCGGGGAATCCTCGATCTCCTGTGCCTTGGCTTCAGTTATTTCTTCTCCGGCAGCCACAATCAGCTTGCCAGTGGTAGGATTGACAATATCGTGAACTGAAACGCGGCCCAAGATGCGTTCGTAAAGCGAAGAAATCACCTCGTCGCCATTCTTCAGCGCCGTGCAAACCAATCCACGCAGCGTGCCGCAATCTTCCTCCGTAATGATCACGTCGTGTGACACGTCCACCAGACGGCGGGTCAGGTATCCGGCGTCGGCCGTCTTCAAGGCCGTGTCGGCCAAACCCCTACGGGCACCGTGAGTGGAAATGAAGTACTCCAACACGCTCATGCCTTCCTTGAAGTTGGACAAAATCGGGTTCTCGATAATCTGCGCACCTTCGGCACCTGCCTTCTGGGGCTTGGCCATCAAACCACGCATACCGGAAAGCTGGCTGATCTGGCCGGCAGAACCACGCGCACCGGAATCCAACATCATGTATACGGCGTTGAAACCTTGGTCGGCTTCCTTCATGGTTTTCATCAAGACCTTGGACAAGTCGTTGTTCACGTGAGTCCACGTATCGATTACCTGATTGTAACGCTCGTTGTCGGTAATGAAACCCATACCGTAATCGTTAGCAATGCGCTCCACTTCCTCGTTTCCACGACGCACCAACTCCTCTTTCTCCTTCGGGATGATGATGTCGCCCAAGTTGAACGACAAGCCGCCGACGTAAGCCATGCGGTAACCCAGGTTCTTGATGCCGTCCAGGAACTCGCAAGCACGCGCCACACCGACCGTCTTGATGACATCGGTGATGATGCCGCGCAGGGTCTTCTTGGATATGATATCGTTGAAGTATCCGACTTCCTCGGGAATAATCTCGTTGACGATGACACGTCCCACAGACGTTTCCACCATCTTCTGTTCCAATTCTCCGTTCTCGTTCAAGTCCTTCACCAGCACCTTGACCGGAGCATGGATGTCCACCCGCTTCTCATTGTAAGCGATAATGGCTTCTTCCGGCCCATAGAACGTCAGCCCTTCACCCTTTGAACCCGGACGGAGCTTGGTGATGTAGTACAAGCCCAGCACCATGTCCTGCGACGGCACCGTGATAGGCGCACCGTTCGCGGGATTCAAAATGTTGTGAGACTGGAGCATCAGAATCTGCGCCTCCAAAATGGCCTCGTTGCTCAAGGGCAAGTGCACGGCCATCTGGTCGCCGTCGAAGTCGGCATTGAATGCCGTACAAGCCAAAGGATGCAGCTGGATAGCCTTACCCTCGATCATCTTGGGTTGGAAGGCCTGGATACCCAGACGGTGCAACGTCGGGGCACGGTTGAGCAACACGGGATGGCCCTTCATGACATACTCCAAGATGTCCCAAATCACAGGTTCCTTGCGGTCGACAATTTTCTTGGCAGACTTCACGGTCTTCACGATACCGCGCTCAATGAGCTTGCGGATGATGAACGGCTTATACAATTCGGCAGCCATCAACTTCGGCAGACCGCACTCACCCATCTTCAGCTCCGGACCTACGACAATCACCGAACGTGCAGAGTAGTCGACACGCTTACCCAACAAGTTCTGACGGAAACGGCCTTGCTTACCTTTCAAAGAGTCGGAAAGCGACTTCAATGGACGGTTGGAATCCGTCTTCACGGCACTCGACTTGCGAGAATTGTCGAACAAACTGTCCACAGCCTCCTGCAACATGCGCTTCTCGTTGCGGAGAATCACTTCGGGCGCCTTGATTTCAATCAAACGCTTCAAACGGTTGTTGCGGATAATGACACGACGATAAAGGTCGTTCAAGTCGGACGTGGCAAAACGGCCGCCGTCCAAGGGCACCAAAGGCCGCAGCTCTGGCGGAATGACCGGAAGGATTCTCATGATCATCCATTCGGGCTTGTTGCGGCCGCGGCTGCTGCGGAAAGACTCCACGACTTGCAGGCGCTTCAGGGCCTCGGTCTTGCGCTGCTGTGCCGTATCGGCATTCGCACTGTCGCGCAACTCGTATGAAAGTTTGTCCAAATCCAAACGGACCAAAAGGTCGTAAATGGCTTCGGCACCCATCTTGGCAATGAACTTGTTCGGGTCGGAGTCTTCCAAATATTGGTTTTCCTTAGGCAACTTCTCCATGAAATCCAAATATTCGTCTTCCGTCAACAAATCGTTCTGAGCCAACCCTTCATCTGCCAAAACGCCCGGCTGAATGACGATGTAACGCTCGTAATAGATGACCGCGTCCAGCTTCTTCGTGGGAATGCCCAGCAAATAACCGATTTTGTTCGGAAGAGAACGGAAATACCAGATATGAGCCACCGGAACCACGAGCGAAATGTGACCGGAACGCTCGCGACGCACCTTCTTCTCCGTTACTTCCACACCACAACGGTCGCACACGATGCCTTTGTAACGGATGCGCTTATACTTACCACAATGGCATTCGTAATCCTTCGTCGGACCGAAGATGCGTTCGCAAAACAGTCCGTCACGCTCTGGCTTATACGTACGATAATTAATGGTCTCGGGCTTCAATACCTCGCCATATGAATTTTCCAGGATTTCTTCCGGGGAAGCCAACCCTATGGTAATCTTCGTGAAGTTACTCTTTATCTTAGATTCTTTTCTAAAAGCCATATTTCATTGATTATAAAAAGAGTTCAAATGTTATTCCAGCGTAATGCTCAAGCCCAAGCCTCTCAGCTCGTGGAGCAACACATTAAGGGACTCCGGAATGCCCGGCGTAGGCATCGGCTCGCCTTTGACAATGGCTTCGTAAGCCTTGGAACGTCCGACCACATCGTCCGACTTGATGGTCAGGATCTCTTGGAGCACATGAGATGCACCGAAAGCTTCCAAGGCCCAGACTTCCATCTCTCCGAAACGCTGTCCACCGAACTGGGCCTTACCGCCGAGCGGTTGCTGCGTAATCAAAGAATACGGACCAATGGAACGGGCATGCATCTTGTCTTCCACCATGTGGCCCAACTTCAGCATGTAGGCTATGCCGACCGTGGCCAACTGGTCGAACTTCTCTCCGGTCTCACCGTCGTAAAGCTGTGTGGAACAATAACGGGGCAGGCCTGCCTTGTCCGTCCACTCGCACAAATCGTCCAACGTGGCACCATCGAAAATCGGGGTGGCGAACTTCACGCCCAACTGCTTGCCGGCAGCGCCCAATACCGTCTCAAAGATCTGACCGATGTTCATACGTGAAGGCACACCCAACGGGTTCAACACGATGTCAACCGGCGTTCCGTCGGCCAAGAACGGCATATCCTCCTGACGTACGATCTTAGACACGATACCTTTGTTTCCGTGGCGTCCGGCCATCTTGTCGCCCACACCAATCTTACGCTTCTTGGCAATGTAGACCTTAGCCATTTGAATGATGCCAGAAGGCAACTCGTCACCAATCGTAATGGCAAACTTCTTACGCTTCAATTCGGCATCGAGCAACTTGTACTTCTTCAAGTAATTGATGATCAATTTTGAAATCAACTCATTCAAGTGCTCATCGTCCGTCCAGCCGCTCAATTGTATAGTCGTGAAATCAAGCCCGTCCAGAGCCGATGCAGCAAACTTGGCACCGACAGCTATGACATCACTTCCCATATAGTCTTTTACGCCTTGTGACACCTTGCCGTTGGTCAACTCCAACAGTTTGTCGATAAGAATGGCTTTCAAATCGGCCACCTTGCTATTGAACTCTTCATCTATCTTCGGCAGAATTAACTTGTCCGCCGCCTTGGCCGCACGGGTCTTGATGGCGCGGGAGAACAACTTCTTATCGATGACAACACCGTTCAGCGAAGGAGAAGCCTTCAAGGAAGCATCTTTCACGTCGCCGGCCTTGTCTCCGAATATGGCTCGCAACAATTTCTCTTCCGGCGAAGGATCGCTTTCGCCCTTCGGAGTAATTTTACCAATCATAATGTCACCCGGCTGAATGCGTGCCCCGACACGTACAATGCCGTTCTCATCCAAGTCTTTGGTGGCTTCCTCGCTCACATTCGGAATATCTGCCGTGAGCTCTTCCACTCCACGCTTGGTTTCGCGCACTTCCAAGGAGAATTCTTCAACGTGCACGGACGTCAGGATATCCTCACGCACGACACGTTCATTCAACACGATGGCATCCTCATAGTTATATCCCTTCCAAGGCATGTAGGCCACCAAGAGATTCTTACCCAAAGCCAACTCTCCATTCTGAGTGGAATAACCTTCCGTCAGGATGTCGCCAGCTTTCACACGCTGCCCCTTGTCGCAAATCGGACGCAGGTCAATCGTCATGTTCTGGTTCGTCCGGCGGAACTTAGGAATGCGGTATTCCTTCAATGCCGGCTCGAAACTTACAAACTCCTCTTCTTCCGTGCGGTCGTACAATATGCGGATGGTGGTTGCGTCCACATACTCTATCACGCCGTCACCCTCGGCCGTAATCATCGTACGGGAATCTTCGCACACTTGCTTTTCAATGCCCGTACCGACAATCGGAGATTCGCTGCGCAACAAAGGAACAGCCTGACGCATCATGTTCGATCCCATCAACGCACGGTGGGCGTCATCGTGCTCCAAGAACGGAATCAGTGAAGCCGCGATAGATGCAATCTGCTGTGGCGCCACGTCCATCAAATCCACCTCCGTCGGTGGAACCACCGGATAGTCATCATCCTGACGGCATTTCACCTTCTTACGAATAAATGTACCGTCATCGTTCAACGGCGCATTGCCCTGACCAATAATCTTGCTTTCTTCTTCTTCGGCCGTCAAATATTCAATGCCGGTTTCCAAAGACAAATCCACCACTCCGTCGTGTACTTTGCGGTAGGGGGTCTCAATGAAACCGAGATCGTTAATCTTTGCATATACACACAACGAAGATATCAAACCGATGTTCGGGCCTTCAGGCGATTCGATAGGACACAAACGGCCATAGTGTGTATAGTGCACATCGCGCACTTCAAAGCCTGCACGCTCACGAGACAAACCGCCAGGACCAAGGGCCGACAAACGACGCTTATGCGTCACCTCCGCCAACGGATTGGTCTGGTCCATAAACTGCGACAAGGCATTCGTTCCGAAGAATGAATTGATAACGGAAGAAATCGTCTTCGCATTAATCAGGTCTGTCGGAGTAAAGACTTCATTGTCGCGCACGTTCATACGTTCACGGATGGTACGGCTCATACGGGCCAGGCCGATAGCAAACTGATTGCTCAACTGCTCGCCCACGGTACGCACGCGGCGGTTGCTCAAATGGTCGATATCATCCACCATGGCCTTGGAGTTTATCAACTCTATCAGATACTTGATAATCTCTATAATATCTTCTTTCGTCAGCACGCGGACGTCCTTGTCCGTCGAAAGATTCAGTTTCTTATTGATTCTGTAGCGCCCTACTTCTCCCAAGTCATAGCGTTTCTCGGAGAAGAACAGATTGTTGATAACCTCACGCGCACTGGCATCATCGGCAGGATCAGCATTACGCAACTGCCGATAAATGTACAGGACGGCTTCCTTCTCGGAATTGCTCGGGTCTTTCTGGAGAGTATTGAATATGATGGAGTAATCCGAAGTGTTGCTTTCTTCCTTATGAATAAGGATGCTCGGCACTCCACTCTCTATAATCTCATTGATGTTGTCCTCGTCCAATACCGTCTCGCGATCCAAGATGACCTCGTTGCGCTCGATGGAAACGACCTCACCCGTATCCTCATCAACGAAGTCTTCCACCCAGCTCTTCAAGACACGGGCCGCAAGCCTATTGCCGATGTTCTTTTTCAGGTTAGTCTTAGTCGCCTTGACCTCTTCTGCCAGGTTGAAGATTTCAAGGATATCCTTATCATTCTCAAACCCAATGGCACGCAACAATGTAGTCACCGGCAACTTCTTTTTCCGGTCGATGTAGGCGTACATTACATTATTTATATCCGTGGCGAACTCAATCCAAGAGCCTTTGAACGGAATGATTCGCGCGGAATACAGTTGTGTCCCGTTCGCATGGATGCTGGAACCGAAGAATACGCCCGGAGAACGGTGCAACTGTGAAACGACAACACGCTCCGCACCATTAATAATAAACGTCCCATTGTCCGTCATATAAGGAATAGGACCCAAGAATACATCTTGGATAACCGTATCGAAGTCTTCATGGTCTGGATCCCTACAATAAAGCTTCAACTTTGCCTTCAGAGGTACACTATAAGTAAGGCCACGTTCCAAACACTCCTCTATCGTATAACGGGGAGGGTCGATATAATAATCAAGAAATTCCAAAACGAAGTTATTACGCGTATCGGCAATTGGAAAATTCTCCGAAAAGACCTTGTACAAGCCGTCATTCTTACGCTTCTCCGGGGGAGTATCCAACTGCAGGAAGTCCTTAAATGACTTCAATTGCACATCAAGGAAATCCGGATAGGGCATCGGATTCTTGACCGTGGCAAAATTTACTCTCTGATTTACAAGATTAGAAGACATCAGTTATTATTATTAATTGAACTTGTTGTTGTTTTAGACACAAAAAGGTAAAGAACCCCCTACCAGAGGATTCTTTACCGACACACCTGCACTGCAGGTTTTTAACTTACTTCAGCTCGATTTCAGCACCAGCCTCTTCGAGGGTCTTCTTCAACCCTTCGGCATCAGCCTTCGGCATGCCTTCCTTCAATACGCTGGGAGCACCGTCAACCAAGTCCTTAGCTTCCTTCAAGCCGAGGCCGCAAGCTTCCTTCACAGCCTTAACAACCTGCAACTTAGCAGCGCCTGCGCTCTTCAAAACCACGTCGAAGGAATCCTTCTCAGCAGCAGCTTCAGCAGCGCCAGCAGCAGGACCGGCAGCAACAGCAACAGCTGCAGCAGCGGGCTCAATTCCATACTCGTCCTTCAGGATCGTTGCCAATTCATTAACTTCCTTAACTGTCAAATTTACCAATTCTTCAGCAATAGCTTTCAAATCTGCCATTTTTATTCTATTTTTTATTTGTTTATTACTAATTTAAATTATTCAGGTCTTTCCCCAAGGGTCTTTAATACACCATGGATCGTGTTTCCACCTGATTGAAGAGCAGAAAGCACGTTCTTGGCCGGAGACTGCAGCAAAGCAACAATCTCAGCGATAACTTCATTCTTGCTCTTGATAGCCGTAAGAGCATCGAGCTGATCAGCACCGACATAGAAGCCTTCCTCTGCATACGCAGCCTTCAACGCCGGGATTCCATCTTTCGCAAAATCCTTCAGCAACTTTGCAGGCGCATTCGCCGTGTTTGCGAACAAAACGGCCGTCGTGCCTTTCAAGCAACCATACAACGGAGTGAAGTCCATTTCAGCGGCTTCCAAAGCCTTGTGCAGCAAAGTATTCTTCACCACAACCATCTTGACCTCTGATTGGAAGCACTTTCTTCTCAAGGCGCTTGTCGATGCTGCGTTCATACCCGTCACATCTACCAAGTAGAAATGAGCGTACTCCTTCAGGACTTCGCCAAGCTGGGCGATAATATTACCTTTATCTTCTTTCCTCATGATCCAATCGTTTTTAAACTTCCTCTACAGCCTTAGGATCAACCTTGATGCCCAAGCTCATTGTACTTGAAAGATAAATACTCTTAATATACGTTCCCTTAGCAGCAGCAGGCTTCAGCTTGATAATCGTGGAGATGAACTCCTTCGCATTCTCAGCAATCTTCTCAGCAGAGAAAGAAACCTTGCCGATGGAAGTGTGCACGATACCGGCCTTATCCACTTTAAAGTCGATCTTACCTTGCTTAACTTCCTTGACAGCCTTGGCAACATCCATAGTTACAGTGCCACTCTTGGGGTTAGGCATCAATCCACG
>ERZ779877.1504-NODE-1504-length-19760-cov-22.808881_pt1 | contig 19760 bp, 15 predicted proteins | sample MGYA00511556_ERZ779877 | MGnify/ENA primary metagenome ERZ779877 (study PRJEB29588, sample SAMEA2159338) | human gut metagenome | biome: human gut; feature: human-associated habitat; material: faeces | place: Denmark | collected 2008/2010 ...
ATTTCATAAAAAAGTACCCCTTTCCTAATGTCTAGGATTTGGGGTACCTCTCAAACCCCGTTTTTTTTAATTTTTGCTTATTTATATTTAACCTTTAATTAAGAAAGTCTTATAAGCAAGATAAGCTTCATAAACATCTATCTTACTAACAATTTCCATAGGTGCATGCATATTCAAGACAGCAACACCAGCATCGATTACATCCATATTTAAATTAGCAAGAATATAAGCGATTGTTCCACCGCCACCTTGATCAACCTTACCAAGTTCAGATGTTTGATAATAAACATTGTCTTCATCCATAATTTTTCTTAAATGAGCAATAAATTTAGGTGAAGCATCGTTACATCCGCCCTTTCCTCTGCTTCCTGTATATTTATTAAAGACGATACCTTTATTTAAATATGCACTATTTTTAAGTTCATTAACTCCAAGGAAAAGTGGATCAACTCCAGCTGAAACATCACTAGAAAGCATTCTAGAATTTGTTAAGGCTCTTCTTAAAGCAAGCTCATTATATTCGCCTTTAAGGTTCATCACTTCAGCAATTAAGTTTTCAAAATAACGAGATTGAGCGCCAGTTGCTCCAACTGAGCCGATTTCTTCTTTATCAACCAAGATGCAGCAAGAAGTTCTTTGAGGTTTTTCAACTTCTAAAATCGCTCTTAAAGAAGTATAAGCGCAAACTTTATCATCATGTCCATAACCAGCAATCATACTTCTATCAAGGCCATATTCTCTAGCCTTTCCAGCTGGTACAATTTCAAGTTCAGCACTTGCTAAATCTTCTTCTTCAATATCGTATTTTTCTTTTAAGAGTTTTAAAACGTTAGCTTTAATTGAATCTTTTTCACCATCTTTAACTGGTAAAGAGCCAACTGTTAAATCTAAATTTTCGCCTTCTATAAATGTAGCAGCGCTTTTTTGCATTTGATCACTAGATAAATGAATTAAAAGATCGCTAATTCCAAAAACTGGGTCATTAGCATCATCACCAATTGCAATTTCAACTTCACTTCCATCTTTTTTATAAACAGTTCCATAAATTGCTAAAGGAATGGTCACCCATTGATATTTTTTGACTCCCCCATAATAGTGAGTGTCAAGTAAAGCAAATCCTGTTGATTCATAAAGTGGATTTTGTTTTACATCAAGACGAGGAGAATCAATGTGAGCGCCTAAAATATTAATACCTTTTTCAATATCCTCTTTTCCAATTACAAAAAGAGCAATGTTTTTTCCTCTATTAATTGAGTAAATCTTATCTCCTGCTTTTAAAGATTTAACGCTATTAATATCTTTAAAACCAAATTTTTCTGCAAGTTCAGTTGCATTTTTAGTGAATACTCTTTCAGTTTTACTTCTTGATAAAAAATCAATGTAATCGTGAGCAAATTTATCAAGAGCTACTTTATTTTCACCTTCATATTTTGCATAAGCATATTTGTTATACATACTCTAACTTACCTCCGAGTAAAATTATATCTAATTTATTAATTTTGTCTTTAAAAATGATTTATAAGTAAATTTAACTACTCTTACTTTTTTCACCAATGCTTAAAGAGATTTATTACTTTTTCTATTTTCAAAAAGAATAATTTTGTCGTTATCTATTTTAAAAGCAGTTTCAAAAAAAGCAGACATTAACATTAACATTGAATAAGTATCTTCGCTTCCGATTGTTTCAAAAGAAGAATGCATTGCTAATTGAGGAAGTCCAATATCGCAAGTTAAAATGCTTTCTTGAGAAATTGAAATATTGCCTAAAGTTGAACCGCCCCTTACATCACTTCGATTGAAGAAAACTTGATAAGGAATCTTATTTTCCCTACATAAAGTTTTAATTAAAGATGAAGTAAAGGCATCGCTTGTATATGCCATGTTAGAATTAAATTTAATAAGTAAACCTTTATTGATCATACAAATGTTTTTATCATCACTCATTTCTGGATGATTTGGGTGAATCGCATGTCCATTATCAGCACTTAAAACAAAAGATCTTTTAATAGCAGCTAAATAATCTTCTTCTTTTATATTAAAAGAAAGAGCAATTCTTCTTAAAGTTGATTTAAGAAAATCGCTATCTGCTCCTGAAAATGATAATGATCCTGTCTCTTCATTGTTAAAGAAAGCCGCTATTTTTACTCCACTATCAATAGAGTTATTCTTTTCATTAATCAAAGCTTTAAGAGAAAGGAAAGCACTAGTTAAATCATCTTCTTTTTGACCGGAAATAAAATCATCATTAACGCCAACATATTGTGCCTTATCAAAATTATATAAATATAAATCATAAGAAATGATTTCTTCATCGTTTTTTAAAAATGAATGTAGTAAATCATCAAAATAATGAGCATTATCTCCGCTACCAACTATTGGCAATAAGTCAACTTGAGGATTATAAGAAAAGCCAGAATTAATTTGTCGATTTTGATGAATAGCGACATTAGGAATAATTGCTACAGCTTTTTTTGTATCAACAAGACGAGTATAAATCTCACTACCTTTTTTAACAATTATTCTCCCACTTAATCCTAAAGGACGATCAACATAACTTGAATTAATTAATCCTCCATATACTTCAACTTTCCATTTTTCATAAAAATTTGTGGAAACTGCAGGGTTTTCTTTTAATTTTAGAGAAGGCGAATCTAAATGTGAGGATATAATCTTATAATAAAAATCACTTGATTTAAAAATTGATGGAGTAATAAAAGCAATTAAAGAATTTGAATTACGCATTAAAAAATACTTTTGGTTTGCTTTTAAGTTCCACACTTCATTTTCTTTTAACTCTAAAAAAGAATTATCTAGCAATAAACTTCTTATTTTATCTGCTGCTAAGTATTCATTATGACTCTCGTTTAAAAAATCAATAAGTTCATCATTTAATAAAGACTTCATTTTAAGACCTCGCTTTTTAAATTTAATACTAGGCAAAAGTAACTACTTAATAATTACTAAAAACCTATTAAATTATATAATAAAGTCGCAAAATTTTCATTTTTAATGCGATAAAACAACAAATTTGCTAGCAAAAACTCCTACTACTACAAAAATTGTTGCAACAATAAACACTAATAAAATTAATAATATAATGTTAGCGATAAAGATTTGCTTTTCGTTAAGATAAACTTTTCCACTAAACCTATTAATGATTAAAGCGGAGGCTAGTAATAAACCAATAATAGCTAATACAAAAGAAATAATAACAAGTGGATTATTATCTTCCATTAATAAAGAATTAAAGCTATAAACTATTAAAGTACCGTCTTTTGTATAGGCGTTTAAAGCTGGTAAAAAAGCAACAATAGCATAAAATAAAGAAACAACTACATTTAAAAACCAAAAAACGAGATTATTTAAAGATAGTAACGCATCATATTTTGTTGTGTCTCTTCTCGTCTCTTCATTAATTATTTCTTTTTCCTCGACTTCAAAAACATCACAAAGTTTTTGAACTTCCTCTCGAGATGGAATATAACTATTTTTTTCGATTCGCTTAAGTTTTTTAGCATTAATTTGGCTATCTTTACTCACTTCTTCAATAGATAATTCTCTATTTTCTCTTAATAATTTTATCTTTTCTCCAACCGTCATATCTTTACCTTACTTGCTGAAATTATTTTAATTAAACGTGCGTTTAAAAGATAGAGGAAAATTGAATTGTTGGGGCCTCTTAAAACTTTTTATTTACTAAATTAATACTAATTAAATACTATAGACTGTAATTTTTACTCAAAAAACCTGCAAATCTAATGTTTTTTTCTATTTATAGATGTTCAACTACACCAGAAAACAAAACATTGTTGTAATGGTCGCTTATAATATAACCAAAGCTCTTATCAACTATAAAATCCGATTTAATAACCTCGTTTTCTTGTCTATCCGCACTTAAATCCGAAGTAATAGTTACAGCCGCTCCTTCCATGCCTTTTCGATCTACTTTAAGTTTAGCGATGTGTCTTATCGAAATACTGTCAGGTGAAAAAGAATTAAATAATGGCGATAAATCAGGAGTTGAGCTAAAAAGGTCCTTAATGCCAAAATCAATAGTCAACATATTGTTAATAATGCTATCAAATTTTGCTTCAAAGCCAGGAAAAATACATCTAGTAAGATAAATCTTTTCATTTTCTTGTTCACTTTCTTCTTTCATATAAGAAGTAGAGTCTAAGGCTTTTAAAATATTTTCACTAATAAAAATATCGTCTATTGATTTATTATTTTCAGGAAGCATAAATGTTAATTTATAACCATTTAAAGTTTTTGCATAAAAAGAAGAGAAACTATCAGATACATAGCTTTGACCTTCTAAATAATTACCTACATAAAATTCTCTATCATTTGCAAAACTTCCATCACTATTTTTAAAACTAACTTCCTTATCGTATAAAGCTAAATCTTTAGCTTCTAATTGCCAAACATCTTTTAAATACAGAGTATTAAGGATAACGAATTTAGTAAAAGGATTAAAATCTAAATCAAGATCTAAAAATCCATTTGTCTTTTCTTTAATAAAATAGGCAATCTCTTTGCTAGCTTCTTCTGGATTATTAGTAAAATCAGTTTTATATGAATAGCAATAATATGCTTTAGCAAGTTCGCTTAACAATTCTTCATTAAAACTTAAATCATCGTTTAGCCAAATTGAATTTGTAGTACTCACTATTCCTTCATCAAAAGAATCATTTAAAGAGCGATACAAAGAAGCATAATTTTCATTTAAATTATCAAAATCCATATTTAAAGCATTTAAAATTTCTTGTTGTGTTTCTCCACTTGAAATTTTCGCAGCAAGACCAAGGCTTAAAAAAATTGATGAAGGCGAAAAAACGACATTATTGTTGCTTTTAAACTTTTTATACATCGCTTCACTAATTTTTGAAGAAAATTCTCTCGCTTTTAAATTTATATCGCGATAGTTTTCATTAATAGATTCACTATAAGAAAAACTGCCAACTGTATTTGCAGCATAAATTTGAGTTAAATTCTCTCCACACGATGTTACCGAAGCAAATAGTGGAATAAATGTTAATAACTTTAAAATACTTTTATTTTTCATACATATATTATAACTCTAAAAAAAATTGTAACTTTAAATTCGTCGCAATTTATAATTTCTTTTAAACCATCAGGATTTGATACTTTGCCATTTCTTGAATAAAAATAATTAGTTTGAAGGCTTCCGTAAAAAATCGCTAAACATGATGAAGCAAATAGCATAATATCGCCTGTTTCGATATTATGAGACTGATATAAATTTGTAGGCAAATCTTGATCAAGATAATAATAAATTTCATTACCATTTAACTCGTTCATCTCAATTTCTAGAGGTAAAAAAGAAAAATCGAATAAAAAAGATTTAAAAAACTTGCTGCTTCTTCTTTCTAGATAGATGCTTAAGTCAAATGAATTAAATGGATGGTTATATTGGTAGTTATAATTTAATAAATAATGCTGCCTTGCTTTTAAGCAAAAGCCCAATTTATATAATTACAATTGATAAATTATTAAATGATGATCGAGAAATTATATTTAAAAAATTCGAATCAGAACTTAAGTCCAATATTTATTTTGCATTGAAAAATACCAAGTTTTTTCAAAAGCTGGACAATTATTTTTAGATAGATTAACTAAAATTATTGGTTAAATAATAAATCGAAACTTCAAATAAAAAGCCTCACTTTTTGTAATTTATATGATTTATCTGATACACTTTCGAAAAAATTTTGAAAGTGTTGTATCACATTTTTTTGAAAAATAAGGATATCTTGATCATTACGTGTTAAAAATAGACAATAAATTACCTTAAAAGCTCCATTTACTCTACTTAAGGTTAAACTTCTGTTAATGAATATAAGAGATATAGCGAAAAATCTGATACACTTTCGAAAAAATTTTCAAAGTGTATCAGAATTTTTACAAAATTTGTGTTAACATAAAGAAGAGGTATTTAAATGTTAATTAAAAGGACAAATTATTTAGAGCATATAAGAAAGTTTTACGATTCAAATTTAATCAAGGTTTTAACTGGAATTCGCCGTTGTGGTAAAAGCGTGCTACTAGAGCAAATCAAGCAAGAAATCAAAGAAGTTTATAACATTGATGAAGATCACATAATCTCGATTAATTTTGAAGACGTAAGTTTTGCAGGTGTAAAAAACTTCCTTAAATTGAATAACTATATAATTAAGAAAATTAAGGATGAAAAGAAATACTATCTCTTTTTAGATGAAATACAAAACGTCAGAAATTTTGAAAAAACACTTGCTTCTTTAAAAGCTACACAAAATGTTTCAATTTTTGTTACTGGAAGTAACTCAAAACTCTTATCTGGACGACTTTCTTCACTCTTAGTTGGCAGGTGCAAAGAATTTAAAATACTACCATTTTCTTATTCAGAATTTTTAGAATACTACAAAGAAAATAACATTCCTCTTCCGCCACAACCCTTAAATAACTACATTCGTTTTGGTGGAATGCCACAAAGATTTGATTATCAGGATGAAGATGACATCAAAGAATATTTGACAACATTATTTAATGGGATTATTGATAAAGACATCTGTAATAAACACTCTAATATTGATAAGGAAAGTTTTACTACATTGGCAAAATACGTAATAAGTAACGCTACCAAAGAGTTTTCCGCTTCTTCGATATCAGATTATTTCAATAAAGCTAATAATGAGAATATATTACGTTCAAATCTTTATCGTTATTTAGAAAAACTTGAACAGGCTTGCTTGATATCTAGAGTAAAACGTTTTGATATAGCAAGTAAAAGAACGCTTAAACTAATAGAAAAACATTTTGTTGTCGATAATGGTTTTTTATTAGCATGTAGTCAATCAAATAGTATTTTAGTTAGCCACGCATTAGAAAACTTACTTTATAACGAATTAATTTATCGAGGGTATGAGATTAAAATAGGTAAAACATATAAAGGCGAGATTGATTTTGTTGTCATAAAAAATAACAAAAAATGTTTTATTCAAGTTGCTTATTTGCTTTCTGATGAAGCAATAATTGAAAGGGAATTTTCTGCCTTTTCTTCCATAAAAGATTCAGCTCCAAAATATGTTTTTAGTCTCGACCAATTTGATATGTCAAAAGATGGAATCAAACACATAAATATCGAAGATTTCCTTCTTAATAAAGTTGATATAGTTTTATTTTAAATTTATATTTCAAGTAAAAAAGCTAACTTTTACAAGTTTATTTCTAGATTTAGCAAGTTTAATTCAACTATTTTATAAACCTATAAATAAAAGAATTAATTATATTTAATGAAAAACTCCTGAACAAACCAGGAGTTTTTCAAGAAAGAATATATGTAGAAAATAATTACTACTAGTTTCCCATAGAAGCTTTATCAGCTGCAATTAATTCGTCAATTCCATCAATTACAGTTGTTCCAATATCTCTTATTTCTATATTCATTTCATAATCATAAGTAGCTCCAGAAACGATATTAACTCCTTCAAAGATAAAGGAACCATTAAAGCCACTATCATCATAAACTATAGAACCAGTTGCCGTTAAATCATAACCATAATCAAAAAATTGTAAAGCGTAAAAAGAATCTGCAATACCCCAAAGAGTAATAGGAATCGAATAGTCCTCGTTATACTCACTCTTATCAGTAATATTATTTTGATCTTTACTAGCATCATAAAGAAGTTTGGATTTGTCCTCACTTAAGCTTAAATTTGAATCTTCAACTTTAAATTCATCCCTCATGAAATAACTTAAATCAGAACTATAGATTAATTTATAATCACCAAGATGCAACCAACCATCAAAATAATCAGGGCTACCTTGAACGGCTTTCCCATCGACTATGTTATAATCCCAAACACTTCCTCCATTTAATGGTGAATTATATGAGCCGCCTTCATATTCGTTTCCATATCCATCAATACCATATTTCCAATAAAAAGCATCTTGAGTATATTTTACTAAATTGCCTTTTATGGCCATATCTTCGTAAACATAGATAGCATCATCTTCAACGCCACCATTGTCTTTTAAGGCTTGTTCTCTAGTAATCTCATTTCCTGTATCATCTAAAAAACGTCCAGTCCATTCAATCGTATAATTATAGCCTTCTGCCCAAGAATAGAGTTTACTGCCCAATTCTTTTGCAGACATAGTGTGAATTTTAAATTCTTTTTGAACAGCAATTGTTTTGTTAGTTTTGCTTTCAGCTTTAACAATAAAGCTACCATCTTTTTCACCAGCTGTTAAAGTCCCATCTTCACTTATTGTCGCAAGGTCATTATTAACCGACCAATTTACATTTTCTGGACCAGTGAGTTTTATAACTTGCTTTGGATATAAAGTTATAGTGTCTGCTACAATTTCAGCAAGGTCAACAAATTCAAGAACTTCTCCATCACCTAAATCCTTTACTGGAGGAAGATTTTCTGGATTTTCGCTTTGTTGTTCTCCACAACTACTAAGTGAGGCGCCAAGCAATAAAACTAAAGCAGGTAATGCAAATAATTTAATCTTTCTCATATCAGTTAAATCTCCCCTTTAATAGTAATAACCAGAGCCTTCATAGGTTATTGTTACAACTCCATCCTTTAGAGTATAGTCCATCGAAGAAGGAGGATTGCCGGTTGAAGTATCCCCACTTTTTCTTACAAAGTTTGAAAAATTAATTGTACTAACACCAATTGAAACATCCGCAGTAAAGGTCGCTTCTGACTCTCCAGAATACCAATCCGAAACCTTATATATTATAGTAGCTGTTAATTTTCCATCATTCTCTTCAAAAGTAATTTCAGCCGATCCTGAATCAGTAAAGCCTGACCATTCAACTGTATATGTATTTCCTGAAATAATAGGAGTAATATCGACAAATTCTGATAAATCGTACTCGCCTTCTGAAGTTGAAATAACTAATTTATCAAAAGTGTTTTCAGATGTATAAACAATCTTAAGAGAACTTGGAACTTCGCTTGTGTCAATTTCAGATTCGCCTATTGGTGTTAATTCTGTTAAAACAACATTTACACCATTTTGAGTAACTTTTGCGGAGAATTTACCTGAAATAGCCTCACTATTTCCTTCTTTAACAGAATATTCAATTTCAGCAGTTAAGTTTTCTAAATTATCACCAAATTTAATCTTAAAGTTGTAATAGGTCGTTGTATAAAAACCTTCTTCATAACTTGCTGCATATGTTTTGCCAACTAAATCGGCTAAGACGTTTGGGGCTTCAGTTACTGAGATAGTTTTTTCATCAAAAACAGTTTCATCTCCTAAAGCAGTTACCCTTATTTTGATTTCCCCAGCGTTTGGCCCAGCGATTAAATATTGATCAATGCCATAGCCATGACTGCCTTCTCTTTCTTCTAATTTTGCTTTGTCAGTTGAATCACTTATAATTGTGTATTTAACCTCATCAGTTGAAATACCTTCGTCAGGAGTTAATGTTGAATCAAGTTTAATAGATTCGCCAGCCATGATGCTTTCTGGAACGCTATCATCAAAAGTAATCGATTCTATTTTTTTGAAGCTAGCTTTAAATTTAAGCTCTTTTGTTACATTTTTACTCTTCAAATTAATAGTAAATTCGCCATCAGTATAAACATAGAAGTAGAAAATTCCATTTGAAGAAGAAACGCGTTGCTCTATCTCTTTATTATCTGAAGTTAAGGTGACTTCATCAATATCTTGTAATGCACTTTCTGGTAAAACATTGTTTAAAGCAATATAAACCGTATCGCTAACATCAACATTATAAATTCCACCTTCAGCGATGACTTTACTCTCATCATTTAAATCTCTTGATAAATAAACTTCAGGAGTAAAATCTTTAAAGAAATAATCATTCATATTGAAATAATTATTCTCATCGCTTCCTTTTTCATCGTAAGTTAAATCAATCGTATATTTTAATAAATCATAAGGAGTTGAATCAGTAATTTCTTGGTCAACGCTTTCAATGCCATCATAATCTTTTCTTTCAAAAACAGCGCTTTGAACTTTTCCAAAGAAATCAAACTCAAAATACATGTGAACATCAAAAGCATAAGCTCCTGTCGTGCTATCTGCTCTAATTTTTGTAACAAGATCTGTTTCAGTAAGACTATTTATAATAGTTGTATTTTCAAAAACATCGTATTGACCATAAGAATTCGATGGATTATATATTGATCTATTTCCAAAGACATTTTGATAGAAATAATCAATAACGCCACTATAAGATGCGCTATAGTCAAATTCTATTGCACCAAAAGTATTTAATTTGGTTTCGTATTCTTCCTTATTTTCACTTGTGATTGCTGTTGTATCGCCATTATAAGGAACGCTGGTTCCGCTTGCATCTCTAAATAGTGAATAGAAAGTATTATCTAAAATTGTTCGATAATAATGAGACGTAATTCCTTTTTCATCGGTTACTGTTGTAATTGAGTGATTGTCGTTAAATGTTTCAAAATCATAGGTGGTCTTACTGCTTGTCCCATCGGTATTTGTTTCTTCTACAACAAGCTTAGTTTTATTCGCACCTTCTTTTTCATAATCAATTGCAGTCTCAAGCTCATCCTTCAAAGTCTCTACACCTAAATGAGTAGATGAAACAACTCTTAACCATAATGTATCACTAATTGAAGGATTGCTCTTAAGAGAAACTTTGACACTAACATTACTAGTATAAGTCTCTTTAGCAGTTAAAAGGCCAGTTTCACTAACTTCAATATAAGGTTTATCATAATCTGAAACTTCAAAAACTAAATCGTCAAAACTTCCTTCAGGAGTAAATGTCGTTTCAAGTTGGTAAGATTCGCCTTTAACTATGTAATAAGCGTCATTATATAAGTCATCTGCAATTAGCCAATCTTCTGGAACAACAAATTTAACCCCTTCAGCAGTTGAAGTAACGTTAATTTCAATTAAATTTAAACCTTCCTGAACTTTAAAAGTAAAAACATTTTCCACATCGGTTTCACTAACTATAGTCTTATTGACAGTAACTTCTTTAACACTGTAATTAGCTTTAGGAGTAACTTGAATTGTAACAACTTCTCCGACTTCATAATATTCATTAACCTTGTCAATTGTTACATCAGCATACTCAACTTCTTGTACAAATTTTACTAATCCTTGGCCAGGATGAATTAAACCAAAGCTAGCACTAATAAAGTTTTTGCCTTCCTTAACAGTAAATGAATATTTGCCATCACTTGGAGTTAAAACTTCATCATTTAATTTAATCTCTTTAATTTCGTAACATTCATCTTGAGGTGCTAAATCAAGTAAAATCGTTGTTCCAACAGGTTGACGATGGTTTTCTTCACTAATTTCAGTTCCATCTTCAAGCTTAGCAACAACATTACCATTAATAACTTTACTAGTATCTACCACAACACTTCCATAAACTGTTTCAGGAGTTTGTTCTTTAAAAGTCACATTAACAACATGCTCCTTTTTGCTTACGACAAAAGTATTAGAAGATAATTCGCTATCATCAAGATAATATTTATCAACTTCATAGCCATTATCTGGAGTAGCAATTATAGTTACGCTTTCTCCGATTTTAACCTCACCAAGGCGCGACAAAGTTACACTGCCATGACTTATTCCATCTTTTATTCTTATAATAGCAGTTTCAACAGCGGCTACTTTATCTTTTAAGGTAATTGAGATCTCGACATCTTCATTTCCTATCTCAAAAGCATAAGAGCCATCACTTTTTGGAGTAAGTTTTACATCTTTTGCATAAACTTCATCAACGACTTTTGTAGAATCAGTGACCGAAATTGTAAATGTTACAGTATCGCCTGCAGCATAATCATCTTCACTAATTCCATTTACACTTACTCCACTTATTTCTTTGACAGTGACTTTATGTCTATTTTCTAAGCCCCCCCCGAAGAAATATCGGTTGAAGAACATCCGCTAAGTGAGGTAAGAGCGCCTACGCCCAAAAGAGCAGCTAGGCTTAAAGCAAAAATTATTTTCCTTTTCATATCCTTCCCCTATATGTACCAACTCTTCTATTTTATTTTATGTTTTGAAAAAGAAAAAGGTTTTGAATGAAAAGACAAACTTTTCTTAATGAAATCTTAATACTTGCTTCAAAAGAAAAAACACATGAAAAACATCGACAAAATCGACATTTCCCGTACTTAAAAATTTCTTTAAAAAGAAATCAAAATTATAATATAGCGAAATTAGTTTAGGTTAATTTATTGTTGTTTGTGTTTTGCTTCAACAAGTAAAAAGCTTTTTGTTTTAGCGGAATACTTTAGTTCATAACGAGTATTTTCTTTGATGAATTCCTTTATATCTTTAATATAACGGAAGCAAGTTCTTTTTGAACATCCAGTGATCTTAACTAAATCGTTAGCATTAAATTTTTCTTTTTTAATTACCATCTTAAAGATAGTCAAAACTGCAATATTTGTCTTCATACATATAAAGACAACATTGGTGTGTAAAATATTTCACATTATTTTATTTTTTTAAATTTCTTTTAGTAAGCAATATTTATAAGATTTAGCGACTATATTGCAAGTAAATAAAACTAGAAAATAGTTACTTTAAATTTGGAATCCTTTAAAGGAACTTCTCCACTATCACCATTCATCGAATAATAATAAGCAGTAATGGTATAAAAATGCTCTCCATTAGTATCAACAGGATCTAATATAACTTGATATTCTCCTCCCACCGAACTTGTTTTTGTAGTCTCATATTTTATATCGTTAATTACAAAATGAGTTATATTTATGTTGCTTAAATTATTTACTGCAATTCTAATTTTAATTGGCGAACCAACTTGAAGATTAGTATCAACTACAACATCTCTAATCGAAACATCACTTAACCCACTATTAAATTCTTCAGAAGCAAAAATAGTTTGTGGTCCATTACCATCTTTTAAATCATAAGTATAATAAACTCTTAATTCATAATCGCTTGCAACTTCTAAATCAGTAAACATAGTAGCAGGAGCATTAGCTTCACGGTCTAAAATTCCATTTAAATAAAGTTCAATTTTTGAAAATTCTCCTAATGAATTAGGATCATTTGCTTCGTAATCAAAATCAACTGTTCTTCCAGTAACTTCAAGATAAGTGATTTCAATTTGAGGTGCTTCATAACTTAAAGTTTTAAATTCTTTAATCTCTTTGTATATATGTTCTCCATTTTCACTAAAGGTAAACTCAAGCTTATAATTCTTATTTGTTAAAAGATTACTCACATTAAAACTATCTTCTTGTTTACCAAGTTTACTAATTTCTTGATCTTCACTATCAAGAAGTCTAACTTCATCTAAACTTGCTTCATTTATTTTATTTTTAATTTCAACTTCTACATTTTCAAAAGAAGGCGTTAAAGTAATTTCATCAAAATATTTTTTGGTGTTAAATTCATTTTCAAAAAGTAAAACCTCGCTTGTAGTGACTCCTTCTTTTTTTACATCACTCTTAATTTCATAGCGATAAGATGAATCATAATTTAAATTAGAAAAAGTAACTTCAAGACTTGTAGTTTTTTCTAAATTTAAACTCTCTACTACATTATTATCTTTATATAATGTAGCTTTTAAATTGGAAAGCATGTTATATTCATCACTAATTTGAAACAAAAAGCTTGCAGAATCGCTATAAATTTCAGAATTTTCAAATGTAAATTCATAAGTTTCTTCAATTACTGGAGGTTCAACAGGAGCTGGAAGAATTGTTAAGGATGAATCTCCTTTAATTCCAACAGATTTTTCAACTCCAGAATCAAGATAAGTAATTGAGTTAACATTTAAGTTAATTTCTTCATCGCTCATCGTTCCAGCATTTACATAAATATGAGTAAAATTACTACCCTCTAAATAATCGGCTGTTGTAAAGAAAAGAGTTTCGGCTCCACTTTGACTAACTTTAAACGAATTAATTTCAAATTCATCAGGATTTTCAAAGGATAGATCCAAAACAATAACTGAGTCTTTTTCAAGAATAGGATCAGAATTATTTTCGTTATTCTCGCTAAAATTAATAAGGTTTAATTCATTAATTTCACTAACTGGAACTTCTTTTAAACTCACTCCTAAAAAAAGTGGAGGGAATTTAGCATTATCATCTGGATTAGATGGTTCACCAAACATTTTAGGAAGAAGAATTCCTAAAGTAATTCCACTAATTAAAACAAAAGCTCCGGAAGTTGCTAAACCATATTTAAAAGCTTTTGAAGAAAAAAGATTATTTAAGCGCTCAAAAATTGTCGGTTTACTTTCAAGCATTATTATATGTTTTTCTTCAATTTCTTTTTTAATTTCTAGATAGCGGTTTTCAATTTTAGGATTGGAAAGAAGATCATCTTTAAATTTCTTTTCATCAAACTGCATCTAAAGAGCCTCCTTTCTCGATAAAATAATTTTGAAGTTTCTTTATTATACGATTATATTTTGTAATTATTGTATTTAAATTTGCACTATAAATAGAAGCAATCTCATTAAAAGAGTAACCTTGAATAATATGAAGCAAAAGAATATCACAATCTTCTTCTTTAACTTTGATTTCATTTAAGAGAACAGCAAAAATAATGTTTACATCGACCTTATGTTCATGATTGTCACCACTATAATTTAATGAATCATCATATTCTAAATCTTCTTTTTTAGATTTGATGTAATTTAAGGCAATATTTCGAGCAATTGTAAAAAGAAAAGTTAAACAAGATTTATCTTCTCTCACTCTTTTGGCGTTTTTATAAAATTCAATATAAACGTCTTGGGATAAATCATTGGCATAATCAGGATTTTTAACATAAGAGAGTAATTTATAATAAACACTTTTATATGTTTTTAAGTAAAAAAGATTAAAAGCTTTTTCGTTTCCATCTTTTAAAGACTTAAAAATATCGACAATGTTGTTATCTAATGTCAAAAATGAAGTTTCTGAACTTGCATTTGTTTCAAAACTTGTCGAAGCTAAACTCAAGTCTTGATAAAACTTAATTTTTGAATTTTCGTGATTTAATAAATTCTCGATTTTATCGATATAATCTTGATTTTTAATTTTGATAGCCCCAAACATCATAACAATATTAATTAAAGAAAGAAGAAAAAACAATGACACATATATGTCATAGTGAATAATTTAATTTGAACAATTTCTTCAATTATTAACTTAATTTTTATCACTTTATGTGCAAGAAATAAAGAAAATTCACCTTTTTATATCACTTTTAGCACATTTTATTGATTACACTTATAAATTTAATAAATGCTAATCATTTTCAATTGTAAAGAAACGTTTACAAAGAATTTTTAGGCCTATTAAAATTAATAGCATAAAATTTGAAAGTTTATTAAAAAATTAAGTATTTATGTATGATGTAAATTTCAATTAATCAACTCGACGCGGCAAACGTGCCCAACGGATAGTACTTCCAGGATATCTTGCTTCAATTAATTTTTTAGCGCTTGTTGTATCATTTGCGGAAACGCTTTCTTTTGTTCTTATATTATTTACATAAATTTCGGCTTCATAAGTATGTAGCATATTCACTTCCTCCTCTAACTTAAATTTTCTTCTAAGTTTCATTTTATGCAAGTTATTATGGCAATAAGATAATATTTTGACACTACTTATTTTTTTCCATTATTTCATCTCACTTTGGGGTGATTTTATTATTGAAATTTTACCAATTTTCACCCCAAAAGTGTATTGATAAAATAAACCAAATTGTCTTTATAAAAAATTTCAACATCTTAAAATTAAAAATTTGCAAACTCGGTTACAATAATAATCCACTTATAAATCATTTATATTTTAAAAGTTTTAACTTTATAAACTGCACCAAAATGAAGTTGAAAATGAACTTTTTCTCTAACTTCTTTAATTGCTTTTCCAAATGGCTTATATACTTTGTGATTTCCAGCACCTACATCAAAGAAATTGATGCCACTATTTATTGCTTCTTTAATAATAACTTTAATTTCTTCTTCGCTTACTAATCTTAGCGAACAGCTTCCTGAGCCAATAACACTTAACTTTTCTTCACCTCTTGGTAATTTTCTATGTTCCGTCCTAATTCTCCTTAAAGATAATCTAGAACGCAAACTTTTAAGGTTACTCAAAAAGGAAAAAATGTCAGTTATATCAAAAATTATGTCTATGAAACAATTAATAACTCAGTCGTTTTTTAACTCTGTCTTATAGCCATTTTCAGCATACTTTAGAATGTTAGATGAGGTTTTGCAGGGTTTTTCAAAATTATGCAACAAAAAAATGAAACTCTTACTGTTAAAATTTGCTTTAAAGCGTCAATACAAAAAGTAAAAGGATTCTTTAATATTTAGCAATAAGTTGTATCTCTTCAATTACTTTATGAAGAGGATTTAAAAACAAAGAACTATCAGTAAAGGCAGAAGATAATAGTAAGTTTAAATTCTTTCTAAAGCTAAGGTTTCCACTTCATATAACTTCTTAAACTCTTCAACTAATTCTTCAAAAAACATAAATAATTGCTTTAAAAATTAAAATTGAAAACTTTACATGATTAATAAGTTTTATGTTTTATGCTTTGATAATTCTTAATTTTCAGTGAGTGAAGCTCAAACTCAAAGGTAAAAAAATTTATATATAATCTTTATTTTAAATTGTTAACTTTATCAATAATAAACTCTTTTACTTCTTCAAGTGTTAACTCCACTTTAGAATTATCATTACGATTTTTAAGTTCAACAATATTTTCCGAAGCTCTTCTACCTACAACAACAATATAGGGTATACCTATAAGTTCCCAATCTTTCATTTTGAAACCAATTTTCATCTTTCGATCATCTAAAACAGTCTCAACTTTAAAATTAAGCATCTCGTATAACTTGTCGCTTACCTTACGTTGTGCTTCATCATCATAGTTAACTGGAACGATAACAATATGGTATGGAGCAGTTTCTAAAGGGAAAACGATTCCATATTCATCATGATGTTGTTCAATAATAGCTTGGAAAGTTCTAGTTACCCCAATTCCATAGCACCCCATTACCATAGGTAAAGTTTTTCCTTGTTCATTAAGGAATGTACAGTTCATTGGTAAAGAATATTTAGTACCTAATTTAAATACCTGACCAACTTCAATTCCACGTTCACTTTTTAATGGTTTACCACAAATTGGACAGAGATCACCTTCTTTAGCTTTTTTATAATCGCCTATAGTTCCATCAAAATCTTTTTTGTAATTAACATTAACTAGGTGATAGTCTTTTTTATTGGCTCCAACTACAAAATTCGACATTTTTGTTACTTCTTCATCAATAAAAATTTGGCATTTAGAGAAGTTTACAGGGCCGATAAATCCAGCTATAGAACCTAGAGCAGATATTTCTTCATCACTAGCCAAACGAATAAATACTTCAGAAGAATTTAATGCATTAGCAACTTTGATTTCGTTAACTTCGTAATCTCCTCTAACAATAAACATGCCATATTGCTTACTATCTTCTGCATAATAAATCATACTTTTAGCAATTTTATAAAAAGGTAAATTTAAAAATTCACTCACTTCTTCAATAGAATGTTTATTGACGGTTAAGACTTCTTCTCTATCTTTTAATTCTTCTTTTTCTAAAGTTGGTGCGTGAGAATAAGCTTTTTCTTCATCTGCCGCATAAGAACAATTTTCGCAATAAATAATATTTGATTCACCAATATCACTTAAAGCCATAAACTGATGAGAAGCATTGCCACCAATTGCACCGGTATCAGCAAGAACTACTTTAAAATTCAAACCCAATCGAGTAAAGATTCTAGAATAAGTTTCATACATGATTTTATATGACTCATCTAATCCTTTTTCATCAATATCAAAAGAATAAGCATCTTTCATGATGAATTCTCTACCTCTCATAAGACCAAATCTAGGTCTCATCTCATCACGATACTTAGTTTGGATTTGATAGATGTTTAATGGTAATTGTTTATAAGATTTAACAGTATTTCTAATTAAATCAGTAAATATTTCTTCATGAGTTGGGCCAAGGCAATAGTCTCGATCATGACGATCCTTAAATCTAAATAATTCTGGTCCGTATTTATTCCATCTTCCTGATTCTTCCCATAATTCTTTTGGTTGCATTGCAGAAGATAAAATTTCTAAAGCTCCTGAGCGGTCCATTTCTTCTTTTATAATCTTTTCTACTTTATGCAAAGAACGGAGGCCTAAAGGTAAGTAATTATAGACTCCAGAAACTAATTTTCTAATTAGTCCTGCTCGTAACATCAAAATATGAGAGTCAATAATTGCTTCTTGTGGTGCTTCTTTTAACGTTGGTATAATCATCTTACTAGCTTTCATAGGTATTTCTCTTTTCCTAATAATGATAGATAAATGAGAGCAAAAAATAAAGGTTAAGCATTTTTAAAATGTATAAAATTATGTTTAATTGCTCTTGCTTTGGTTTATAAAATCTAATTTTAAAATAAATAGAAATTTAAAAAACGTACCTTATTATATATAAGTAATAGCTATAGGTGAATATATCGCTAGATAAGCAGCAAATGGTAATAAAAATAGTTGCCTTCTTTTCTAAATTAGCATCTTATAGTAATGAAATTTAGAAAATTTTCTTTCCTAAGAATGGGGAATTTTGAGTATAAATAGCTTGCTCTTTAGTTAAATATTTCATTTTGCAAGTTCTTGGTAAGCTTTTTTATTCTCATCAAGATATTTATTTGAAATCTTCTCCACTTCCATACTTGTTGCGGCCACGGCTCGATCTTGATGAAGTGTGATATCAAAAGGGATCCTTTGTTCGCGGATGGCTTGCTTAGCAAAAATCGTGACGGCGGTTGTAAAGGACATGCCTAATTCATGAAAGAGATTATCTGCTTCTTTCTTTAATTCCTTATCAATGCGTATGGTTATATTAATATTTGCCATTGATACAAACCTCCTTTACATAAATTGTGTTTTAAATTATTTAATTTATAATTAAAATTAAGTATTTTTCAATATTCTAATGTATCTATATACTCTATAACTTTATTTATATCTTCCATAGAATATAATGTCCCGCCGCTTGCTGCAAAATGCCCGCCACCATTAAACTTTTTAGCTATTGATTGAACATTTCTTGTTCCATCACTTCGATATTCACATCTTACACTTTTACCATCTTCATTTTCGATAAAAAAGCACCAGTAATGATAGCCGTTTAAATTAGCTAATAATGCTATTTCATGACTAATATCATTTTGCTTTAATCCTAAGTCAAGATAAGCTTCTTTAGGAATTATTAAATAACATGCATTTTTTGAGAATTTATAGTGTGTATAAACAAATACTTTAAATTTAATTATTGCTTCGCTAGTTTTATCAACTTCTTTATAGATTTTTTTAGTATCAATAGGAAATTTAACAAGTTCTTCAGCCATCTTAAATGTTTCAACATCTGAATCGTGTAAAAACCTTTGAGTATCAGTTACTAAACCAATATATAGATAATAAGCAATTTCTTCATTTAACTCTAATCTTAAATCTTTCATGAACTTGTAGATTACAAAAGTAGCACTTGGAGCATCTACTATCTTGTAATATAAAGGACAATTTATAATTTCTTCGTTTAACATATGATGATCAATGTAAGCTAATTCTTTAGCTTTCTTATACATCTTGTCTTCGACTCTTTTACCTTCATTTAAATCTAAAAGTATTCCTAAGAATTCCTTATTTTCAAGTTCGCTTAAATCATCACTTTTACAACATAAGTTAACTAGGTTAAATGGAACACTCCCACT
>ERZ779877.1509-NODE-1509-length-19679-cov-20.722381_pt1 | contig 19679 bp, 11 predicted proteins | sample MGYA00511556_ERZ779877 | MGnify/ENA primary metagenome ERZ779877 (study PRJEB29588, sample SAMEA2159338) | human gut metagenome | biome: human gut; feature: human-associated habitat; material: faeces | place: Denmark | collected 2008/2010 ...
CTTATATAAGAGTATAACGTATTAGTTTTTCTAAATAAGGTATTAAGTGACAAAATTTGCCATAAATAAAAAAAAGCGCTAAGTTTTTTAAGGCTTAGCGCTTGTCTTTTTTAGAGATTATCTTTTCTTTTAAATCACCTTAATTAGATTGTCTTTGAAGCAATCTTTAAAGCTGTCTGTGGCTTTGAATCTGGTCTGAACAGCATGTATAAGAATGCAGCTAGAACGATGAAAGCTGCAACAGTAAATACGCTGAATGGAACTAAACCAGTAATCAAACCACCGATCTGGAAGATTACTAATGCTAAGCAGTATGCCCAAACAGTCATATAAGTGATTGCAAAGATCCACCACTTGGTTGAACCTAACTGTCTCTTCATAGCACCTAATGCAGCAGCACATGGAGTTGACCACAGGTTGAAGCTTAAGAAACTTAAACCAACTAAGCTCATTAACATTGGGCTTGGAGTTAATCCTGAAACCTGTGAGAAGTAGTTAGTTAAAGCAGCAGTTAAATCTGACTCACCACCTTCGAACTCACCATCTAAGCCAAGAACAACAGCTAAGGTACCTACAACATTCTCTTTAGCTAGTAAACCGTTGAATACAGCAACTGTAGCCTGCCATGAACCGAAACCTACTGGTACAAATAAGAAACAGATTGCTCCACCGATAGCAGCTAAGATTGAGTCATCTACGTTCTCAACCATACCAAAGCCGTCAGTGAAACCGAAGTTTGCTAAGAACCATACAACTACTACAACGGTGAAGATGATTGTACCAGCCTTTACTACGAATGCTCTGCAACGCTCGTAAACGGCCTTTAAGATATTACCGATGGTTGGCATGTGGTAATCAGGAATTTCCATAACGAATGGAGAAACCTCTTCTTTGAATGCACTGTTCTTCTTTAAGATGATACCTGTGCAAACAATTGAGAAGATTGAGATTGCATATACGAATGGAGCAAACCACCAGGCACCATCAAAGCATGAAGCAAAGATCATAGTCATGATAGGTAACTTTGCTGAACATGGGATGAAGGTAGTAGTGATCAGACCAATACGTCTTTCATTGATGTTATCAATGGTCTTGTTAGCCATCAAAGCTGGAACACCGCAACCTGTTGCGATAACCATTGGAATGAAGTTACGACCTGACAGACCAAAGTGACGGAAGATTCTGTCCAGAACGAATGCTACACGGGTCATGTAACCTGACTGCTCTAAGAATGACAAGAACAGGAATAAGAATGCAATCTGAGGTAAGAAGCCTAAAACAGCACCTACACCACCTACAACACCGTCAACAGCTAATGACTGTAACCAGTCAGGAGCACCTGCACTCTCGCATAATGCAGTAACAGCATCGGTTACGTAACCGCCGAACAGGTTATCGTTAACCCAGTCAGTGATGGTTGCAAACTCTGTTTCACCATCATCGTTAGTAAATGGAATTAACTCTAGATATGATGTGAAGTACATAGCACCGAAGTAAACTAAACTTACAACGATTAAGAAGATAGGTAGAGCTAAGATCTTGTTTAGAACTAACTTATCAATTGCAGCGGTAATTGCTGAAGCTGATTTAACTTCTTTCTTGCAACTGTTTAAGATCTCTTCGATTACCTGGTAACGGCGCTTAGGGAAGTAAGCCTGAGCATCTGTATTGTAAGCCTGCTCAATTTCAGCAGAACCACGAGCCACCTCAGATAAAACGTCCTGCTTATCTTTGTATTCTTCTAAATAAATCTCGTCGCTCTGTAATAAAGCAGTAGCAATAAAGGTACGTGCACCTTCATTTAAAGATGAATCTAACTTTGAAGCTACGTTGTTAATTGCAACATTTGAAACATCTTCAAAGAAAGACTTAACTTTAGGAGCTTCTGCGCTCTCTAGAGCCTGAATTAACTTATCAATACCCTGTTTGTTTGATGCTGAAATATCAACAACTTTTACGCCTAACTTTTCAGACAGCTTCTCAACATCGATGGTGATACCGGTTTTATTTACGATATCCATCATGTTTAAAGCTACAACCATAGGCTTGTTGAATGACACTACTTCTAAAGTTAATGACAGTGATCTGTCTAAGTGTGAAGCATCAACGATGTTTAGAATTACATCATAGTCATCTGATAACAAGAAATTACGTGAAACGATTTCTTCAGGTGAATATGGTGATAATGAGTAAAGACCTGGAAGATCAACGATGTCCCAGTCCTTTGATGAAACTTTGCCGATAACCTTATCTACGGTTACGCCTGGCCAGTTACCTACATATTGATTTGAACCTGTCAGAACATTAAATAATGTGGTTTTACCACAGTTCTGATTACCAATTAAGGCAAATGTTTTCTTGGACATTACATAACCTCCACTAAAGCAGCATCGCTCTTGCGTATAGTAAGAGAATACCCTCTTACATTCAGCTCAATAGGATCACCTAAAGGAGCGCTTCTAACAAATGTTACCTTGGTATTAGGTGTAATACCCATATCAAGCAGTCTTCTTCGTAATGATGAGCCTTCACCGTGAACTTTTACTACTTCAACAGTCTGACCCTCTTTGATGTTATCTAGTGTGGACATATTCTTCACTATTATGTGGTTAAAGGTTAAAAACTTTTCTCGCCAGCCGTAATACTAAGCTAACCTTTATTAGCTTCTAGTAATCGGAATTATCTATAATTAAAACTCGTTATCGTAGATTTATTTAAATTGCCTACAACTAAACTAAGTTATCATTATTTAACGTTCGTAACTATATGCTAACTACATTCAAAATTCAACAAGAATTTTGTAAAAATCAAATTTTGTTGTCCGTCACATTTTTTTGGTACATTTGTGAATAAAAAAGGCGATCACTTATAATGAACAAAATTTTTCAAAACGTCATTTTGTAATTGTTATTTGTGTAACAGTTTATTTATCTTAAAGACTGTATTGCTTTCTTTCAGCTCTAATTAACTGCTACGAATAACCGCTACAAGAAACATCATTTATATATTGGAGCTCATTATGATCCACGCAGTTGATCCACAAGGAAGTTTCTTTAGATTCTTCAACAGGATCCCTTTCATTATGCAAATTGTTTTAGGTATGATTTTTGGTATTATCCTCGCTTACCTAGTTCCACAGGGACAAAGCTTTATCACCATGTTAGGTGATCTCTTTGTTTCAGGCTTAAAAGCAATTGCACCTTTACTTGTCTTTGTTTTAGTATCAGCTTCCATCGCTCGTCACAAACAGGGCGCAGATGCTAAATTAAAGCCAATTTTAGTGCTTTATGTTTTAGCAATGGCTCTCTCTGCAGCTACTGCTTTAATCATGACAAGAATTTTCCCAAGCACCTTCTCAGTTTTAGCAACTCAGGCTGTAGCAGAAACACCTCAGGATGTTTCAACTGTGTTAGTAGGCTGCATTAAGAAAGCTGTTGACAATCCTGTTAATGCTTTAATCTCAGGTAACTATCTTGCTATCTTATTATGGGGTATCTTATTTGGTATTCTCTTCCGTAAAGCAAATGATGCTACTAAAGCAGTTCTTTCAGACTTTGCTTCAATTGTAAGTGGTGTTGTAAGAATCGTAATCAGATTTGCTCCATTAGGCGTTTTAGGCTTAGTTTACTCATCATGCACCCTGGAAGGTGGTTTTGCCAACTTATTAAGCTATGTTCATGTAGTATGCGTCTTAGTTGCAACCATGTTAATCATTGCTCTGGTAATTAACCCTCTATTAGTATTCTTAACAACCTTTAAGAATCCTTACCCTCTTGTTATCACCTCAATCTTACATTCAGGTATTACAGCTTTCTTCACAAGATCATCTGCTGCTAACATTCCTGTAAACATCGCTTTATGTGAAAGATTAGGTGTACCACGTGAGTCATACTCAATTTCTATTCCTCTAGGTTGCACCATCAATATGTCAGGTGCTGCTGTAACTATCGTGGTTATGACTATGGCTGCCGTTAATACCTTAGGCATTGAAGTTAACTTTGGTACTTCATTCTTAATGTGTGTTGCTGCTGTTGTTTGTGCTTGTGGTACTTCAGGTATTGCAGGTGGCTCTTTGATGTTAATTCCTCTTGCCTGTTCAATCTTCGGTATTTCAAACGATATTGCAATGCAGGTTGTAGGTATTGGATTTATTATCGGCGTAATTCAGGATTCAACTGAAACAGCTCTAAACAGCTCATCTGATGTTGTATTCACAGCTGCTGCCAATAAGATCACATCAGTGCCTAAAGACTAGATAAAAGGAATTATTCTTTACATAAAAAAGTCCGCTGTGCGGACTTTTTTTGTTAAAGATCAGTATCTAAAAAATAATCAGTCATCCTTTTCGCTCAGATCATTAAGAGCCACTAAAAATTCCTGATTTCCTTTCTTTTCAATGAAGTTTCTTACCTCTTCATGCATATGTACTATCTTTTCATAATATCTCTGCTGATAGCCTCTTGCATTAGACAGTTTACTAATACAACTATCGATTGCTTCATATATTTCATTAAGATACTCAAGATTCATGTGGTTAGAATCATTTGGAGTCAGAAAATCCGGATCTTTTGCTCTGTATTTTAAAGACACTAGAAGAAGTAACGTTGCTGTATAGAACTTTGATTTAAAATTATTCTGCACAAGCTGTTCTTCAAGCATGTCATAACTCATCTGAGCCATGTTATCAGCAGTAGTCCTGTCTAGAATATTTTTTGCTTCCGGAATATAATTTAAAAGCCATACTAATCCCTGTGCATAATATATTTTTTTTCGCCATCCACGCTGAAGGTTATTTATATACCAGTAAATCAGTCTGATTGCATCTTCACTGTCATAAAGAACTTTGCATGAAGTTCCAAAGAATATTTGTGGACTTATAAAACGGCTCTGACATGCCAAATGTTGCAGGCAAACCTTCTTTAAAGTGACAGGTGCAAACCTGTAGAATACTTTTAATTTTGTTAAAGCTTTTAATGTTGCCTGAATTGCACTGTATCCCTGTTCGCTTTTATGCGTCAGCTCATATGCATGGCTGCACACGATTTTCAGGATCCTGTTGAGATATAAATTATTTATCTCACTTCTAGTATTAAACTCCAGATCATAAGTTTTATACGAACGGTTGTCGTTATGTCTTGAATAAGGCAGTCTCCTTAAAAGCTCCTTAATATTCTCATCATCAAGTCTGAAGAAAGGCTCTGTCCTGATGTAGTTTTCAAGGTACTGACAAATTTCAATCAGATTCTGGTTCTTTTCATCAGCAGGGAAAACAGGACCAAAGGTTAATATTGAAGGATAAGGCAATCCTGTTTTTAAATTTGCAAGACTCTTTTTCTTCATCTTCGAATAATCAAAGATAAAGCCATTGTCAGAGTAGAAATTAAGTTCATCCTTTATTTTTATTCTGGCAAGACCAAAGGCAGCTTTCATTGAGACGGTGATGTATAAACGCAGATCTTCAGGAGCCACTTTCTCAAAAATACGCTTTTCAAAGCGTATACCGTCATCGCCTTCACCCGTACTTTCCACTCGAAGATAAATAGGAAGTGAATTATGACCTTTCTGAATGCCAAGCTCTTTAAAAGGCTCAAGAGAGTTGTACTCTTTTCCACCCTCTACATACTGCCCTTCTTTTACCAGACTCATCCAGCTCCAGTCTTCAGTCTCTTCAGAATAATAGGCAATTTCAAGCTTTGGAAGACAATCAAGGTAAGTCGGTCTGTCGTTTTTTAAATTCTCATAATACAGTCTTGAACCTTCTACAATCAGATCGGTATCAGAGGTCCATACCTGTATGTTTTGTGAGGACAGTTTTTTCTGAAGCTGTGCGGATATTGCCTCTGTTGCAATGTCTCCACTCAAGAGGATGGCATCATACTTTTCTTCGCTATTTCCCAAAACAAAGTCACACAGGGATAATGATTCACCAGCTCCATGCTCTAGCTGCACCACTCTGTGCAGAAGATCAGACTGAATAAATCTATTTTCCGCATTAGGCTCAAGGACAATACTCTTTACGATAGTTTTGAGATGTGAGTCACCAATTTCAAGAGGTAAAGGCTCTTCCTGATAAGTTTTTCCTAAAGCTGATCTTACATAATCCGATCTGGTATTAAAAATCTCCCACAGAGTTTTATCTGAGCACTCTTTCTGCCCTGATAACTTCTGCCTAAGACACTGACATAAATAATCAAAGCCTGAGAATACCCTCTTCTGTATTTTAGGTCTGGTTCTTACAGGTACAAATTCATTTTTTAAACGACGGAGTTCAAAAACCGCACTTTCTAAAGAATCTTCCCCAAGATAGGCAACTTTAATTCTCTGACCTTCCTTAAAAGAAATTCTGCTCTTGTTCTCCTCAATAAATTTCATTAATGCGGCAACTTCACGCCAGATCAAGGTGACCTCAACGTTTTTAGAGCTAAAAGAACGGATCAGATATTCCTGGGAATATTCCGTAAGCTCATTGGGTATTGGAATGATATAGTGATCTTTCTGATTTTTTTTAGTTTCAATGCCATACTTCTGTTTAAATTCATTAACCAGAGCCTGTACATAGCTCACTAGTAATTCATCTACACTGACATCAATATTTCTTACGGTTTTACTGTCTGAAAAGTTATCTCTGAGCTTTACATTCAGTTTTGTTCTTGAGAAATCCTTAGAAGATATAAACTTATTCCAGAGCATGCAGACAGGAAATCTGTCAACAGCATCAAAATCGTCAACTCTCGATTCAAACGGAAAACTAAAGCCCTGGGAGATACGGTTTCTGTTGGCATCAGATCCTGCAATAAAATCGTGATATCCCCTGACCAAGACCACATTCATTCTGTCGCCGTTAACATACTGCCTGTCAGAATCAGCCTCATGGACCTTATCATTCATGCCATAGGCTTCAATTACGTATGCACTCATAGAATATTTCCAATATAATCTGCCAAAAAGTCTACTATTCCAATTGCATTCAGCCCCCAGTCATTAGGATTTGACGAAATGCAGTACATGCCAATTCCGTTTTCAGTTTTTTTAAACTCGATTCCATTTTTGATATTTGCAAAAATTAAAGCACCAATATGATATTTGCCCTTTGTCTTTTCACTGTTGGCCTTACTTATTTCCAAAGTAGCATTTTTAAAGATATCTTCTATTGAATCAGACTGTTTTGACTGAACGACATTGACTGAATAGACAGGTATGATGAAGTTGTTACTGTTTTTATTGTCTCCATCCATTGAAATGATCTTGATAAAACGCTGTGTACCAAGATACTTTAATACAGCGTTTTTAGGATACTGTGCTTCATGCTTGAAAGCATGACTCCAGAGCTGGATTTCATAATAGCCATTATCCTTTGTACTCAGAATAAAGGGACCTACAGGATAGGAGCTTAATTTTTTGCCAAAGTGCTGCTCTTTATAAATCTCAATATAGGAATCTCCCATACAGTCGAGCTTTAAACCTTTTGACTTTAATCTGTCTGACGATACAAGAGAACAGAAGGCTGACTGCAGGAGCAATCCTGTCAGATCACAGAAGGTATTGTCCTGATATTTAAAGGAAAGATCGAGCTGTCTTTCCTGACGGATTAAAGTCAGATAATATTTCCAGATAACCTTATATCTTTTTTCATTCTGTAAAACGTAGTTTGGGCCTGGCAGAGTATTCTGTCTGGTTATTTCATTCCAGACAGGATTTTTTAAAATTATGGCAATCTGTCTTTCAAGCAGGATCACCTTTTTAACACGTTCAGAATTGTAAACTTTAGAGTCGTGAGAGAACTCAGAGAGGTATTTTTCGCATTCTCTTTGAGCTCTATACAGAAAATCCTTGAGAACTCTGTTTTCTAGCAGATCATATTTCTCAACTCTTGCTATACCCATCATCTTAAAGTCGTTGGCAGCAACCTTCTGTTTAAGAGTATCACCTGGCTGTTTGATTAAAAATCTTATACATGACTGATCGAGCTCTTTAACTCTGCTCAAAGGCAGCATCATGCGCTTTCCTGAGAGTATCTTTCGCATACTTCTGCATAAAGAAGGGAGCAGTTTTAAGAGTTCATCACTGATACTTGCAATAAAGGAATAGCGTGGTCTTTCCTCTCCGTTGCCAAGAAGCAGCAGTAAGGTTTCAAAAACCTTATCTGATCTGCGTTTTTCTCTTTCGTAATTGGCAAGCTCATCAAAATAGGAAAGATAAAGCTCTAGAAGCTTTTTGTTTTCCTCACCTGATGTAAGTGTATTTTCAAGACCTAACTGCAGTTCTGGTAAAGTATCAGATCCTTTTAGCTCAAGATATTCACCCTTATGATTTTTAGGCAGAGTATAGGTATAGCTGTATAAAGCATAGTTAAAAGGATCATTCCTTACATTTTTAGCAAGCGGATAAAAGAAGTCCTTTACCTGCTTTTTTATAGCATTGATATAGAACTCCTGATGGATCTCAATTAAAGAACCTCCTGTATATTTGAGTTTTACAGGATCCTTTAATTCCTCAAGAGTATAAGCTTTTGCAAAATCCTCTGACCACTGCCACGGATAGTTGCGGACACGCAGCACTATATTGCTCATAAGTTACAGCCTGACTATCTTGAAATACCCTGCCACATGAACATGCCAGTGTTGAACTCGTCATTCTTGACATTGTCAAAGGCCTCTTTGAGAGCATCATCATTAAGAGTGTCAATTACACGCTCAATAGTGTCAAGACATCTTATGCTTGAGTCCAGAGATAAATCTATGCCTCTTACTTTTGGCATGATCTTCTGCTCAATCTGATCTGCTAGAGCAAGTTTTATATCAGTATCCACATTTTCTTTTGGATAGTTTGCAACATAAGATTTAATTGCATCATTTACACGGAAACCGAATGGTTTGCCGATGCATGACATGGCATCGTTAAGTGAAGAGACACAGTCATTTACAAAGTCAAGATGCTCTCCTAAAGAAGCATCGACTTCCTCCTTGGACACTATCCATTTTTTGTACAGGTTATAGCTCATTGCACTGTGAGGCTCAATTGCCACTCCACTGTGTTTTGAGTTTTCCTTGCTCATTGTCTTATTTGAAGGCTTGCCAAAACGCAGCAAATTGGCTCGGTCCAAAACCTTATCTGACAAGGTCTGAGTTGATTCGTCCTCGTTCATGGTACCTACAAACAGCACGTTATCAGGAACCCAGATACTGCCAAAGTTATCATCAATGGTAATTTCAGCCTTCATTCGCTGACTCTTGTCATTGACATTAACCACAGTTCTTCTAAGTTCAAGACGTGACAGGAAGTTTGCAAAATAATACTCGGTTCTTGCAAGATTCATTTCATCAAGAAGTACCAGTACCATACGGTCTTTCAGAATATCAGCTGTTTTTTGAGCTTCAGGAGAACGGATATAAGGCTCTTTTGTAAATTCATTTTTATTGTCAAAAGCCACCAATGTTTTTGATAGTTCAGTTGCCTGGAATTTCTTTTCAAGATAATTGTAAAAGCCTATAAGATCCTGAGGAGAATCCCATCTTGGTTCTACAGGTATCACCACAGTGTATATACCGAAGAAGGCGCCATACTTTGTAGGCAGCAGAGTTTTACCGGTACCGGAGATACCTGCAAGCACAGTAAGAGGATTAACTGACTGGCTCTTGAGGGCTGTATGAAAAGCTTTGATGACACGATTTGAAAAATGATAGTTTTGTAGCTCCAGGTACTGCTCAAACTTATTGATTTCCTCAACCTCTTTTTCAGAGAATTGATTATTTCCCTTAGTGCCTTTTGCAAAAATTTTAAGACCATCTGGAGGATCCATCAGATTTCTGTAGCCTTCAATAAAGTCTTCTGAGGTCTTCTGATGCTCCTGCTTTAATTTCTCGATTTTAGATTCAAGCTCAGTTGCATTAGAGCGTAACAGATTGTTCTTAATTTCTGATTTGGTAATATCCTTGCATAGAGAATTAAATTCTTCCTGTTTTTTCTCGATATCAGTCTTAAGCTTTTCAACCTCACTGCGGCGTTTGCTGTTATTAGCCTCTTCTTTATCAAGTTCGTCTTTTTTCTTTAACATCTCATCATATGAGAACTTGGTCTGGGAATAATCACGATTTAACTTGTCGCTACGCTCCTGAATAGAATCCAGTTCCTTTCTGAAATTTTCAAGTTCCTCTGATGAGTTCTTGAGGTTGGCAATCTTATTTTCCAGATCTTTAAGTTCCTGCTCAGCCTTATTCTTCTTATTCTTCTGTGTTTCAAGCACGTTATTTAAGAAGCTGATCTCTGATCTTATCTTGTAATTCTCATTGCGATTGGTTGAAAGTTCACTCTGTACAGCCTCAAGATTGCTTTCAACCTGCTCTAACTGAGCCTGCAGATTGTCTTTGATAAGTCCATCATCAAGATGCTCCTTTGCATCCTTGATTGCCAGCTCATACTCATGTCTTAATCTTTCAATAGCCTCTTCATAAGCTTTAGCCTCAGCTTTGAACTGCTCAGCCTTGGCCTTGTATGAAAAGTACTCTGACTGATTGAGCTCCTCTTTAGGGAAACGTTCTACAAGTAGCCTGCGGTTTTGGCAAGAGTAACACCAATCAGGACAAGGATCAGTAAAAGGGTTACCACACCGATTGGAACGAGGTAAATGATATTTGCATTGATAAAGTCTGTCATTTTTAATCTTCTCTGTCTTTTAATCTTGGCTGATGTTCAGCATTACTTTTTGCTTTTTTCCTGATTATCTAGTTTTTCTTTTAATTCCTGCTGTTCCTTCAAAACCCTGTTCATAAGTTCCATCATATTGCTCTGAACGGAGGCAACTGAATCTGATAACTGCTCCACTTTTCCTGAGGTATCCTGAAGTTTTGCGTTCATATCATTAAGAAGAGCACCTCTGTCGCGTTTGCCAAACTCGTCATTTACACGTTTTTGTGTGGCACGGATACTCTCAAGAGCCTGATTTAAAGACGCTGTTCCACGCTCAAGGCTGTCAAAGATATCCTTTCTTGAGGTCAGGGCTTTAATTGAGTCTACAGAGTTTTTTATGGATTCGATACTTGATGCAAGCTCTTTATCAACACTGCTGTATGAGCTGTTCAGTTTCTGAGTAATATCTGAAAGCTCTTTTTCAATTGAAGCGTAAGCTGTCGACTCCTTTGCAATCAGATCTTCAAGTTTCTTTACAGGAGAATCCAAATCTGACAGTTTTGCTATCTCCTCTGTCAGCACATCCTTTCTGGCAGTAAGAGTATCTGTCTCCTGTTTAAGTAAGTCTCTGTCATTTATAAGTTTGTCATTTTGAGCTCTCTGCTGTTTTAATTTTGTCTGATTATCGTTATAAGTGGCAACTGCACTGTCATTCTGCTTTTTAACTTCTGCAAGACTGTCGTTTACTTTAGCTAGTTCGTCATTTGCACTCTTTACAGACGTCTTCACTGCAGTAAGTTCCTGCTTTGCCTTTGACAGTTCATTCTGAATGTCGTCTCTTTTTGAAATCAGATCATTGAGCTTTCTGTTTTCTTCAACAAGACTGTCATGTTTTTTGTTTTCTGCACTGAGTTTTTCGCTGACAGTTCTGATCTGGCCACTGATATCATTGAGATCATTCTTAAGGGCTTTCAGTTCACTATCAGACTTGAGATATTCCTTTTTCATATTCGGAAGATCGCGTTTTATAGTCTCATAATATTCGCGCTCTGCAATCAGATGACTGAGTTCAACATCAATCTGCTGCTTTTCCTGTTCCACATGAGCCCAGACTCCAATGGAATAAACCATAATGACCACAAGCAAAAAAAGAGCCGTCACCATCAGTGCAACCAGATGCTTGAGGCAGAAATGAGTAATTCCACCAGCATTCTTTTCTTTTTTATCATCCATAGTTAAAGCCTTATCTGTTTTTATAGTAAACCTTTGTATCTGTCAGCAAATTCTTTTGCATAAGCTCTAGCATTGAGCTTAAACAGGCTTTCGTCAAAAAATTCAGGCACAAACTTGCTGCTGCCGTTTTCAAAAGACTCTGCATTTATCAGACGATCCGTGTCTATCTGACTTAAGATCATCACTGTTTTCTCTGCTGCTGTCCCATCTGTCTTAACCCTGCTGTGACTGTCAGGCTCAGATATGCCATCGATTATCAGATATGAAAGATCAAGATCATCAATACACTTTTTCCTAACTGCAAGTTTCTGCGCTTCAAGGTAAGGGATAAAGCGCTCAATTGAGGATGCTGACTCTGATTTTTCGTAAGATTCATCTGAAGAGTACATCTGATTAAAACGCATTGAGATAAGTCCGTCATCATCAACGGATAAACGGTCAATTAAAGAATAGGCAGTGATATCATCCGATTTATCAGATGACATCTTTCCTGTTTCACTGTCTTCATCAGCATCATCATTTTTTCTGACAATAATAGAAACAGATTTTGATTTTACAAAAGTCAGGATCAAATCAGCTATACCGGTATTTTTGTCCACCATCATCAGAGTCTTATCAAAGATACCTGGAATAAACAGGGATTTTGCCATTTCACTTACTGTTGAGAATTCACATACAGGAGAGACAAGTGAAAGCATAGCCTTAAGATCACCTTTCTGTTTAATATCCTCATAATCAAAAAAGTCATGCCTGATTTTAAAAAGCAGAGAAGGATCTGGATCTTCAAGGCGTTTTAGTAATGATGCAAACAGTTCATCTGTACTGTTTTTGAGCTCTTTACAGTCTGCCTTACCGGCTCTTAGCAGAAGTTTTTCCTCAATGTTTTCGAGCTTTGCCTTTTCGTAAGTAAGTTTCAAATATCTGTCAAACAGCCTTACTGTCTTTATAAAATCCTTTAAAGATTCTACTGAAGCAGGCCTTTTAAGTCTGCAAAGTCTGATTGCTTTGTTGCCTATAAAAAGTGAATTTGCAAAGTTGAACTTTGCAACATCAAAGCCTGTTAACTTATTCTCCTGATATCCGATATAGTATTTTGACAGGATCTTCTGACAGAGCTCACGAAGCTTTGTATATTCTGATAAGAGAAGCTCTTTATTATCAAGTGCTCTGCCTGACACCTTTTCCTTTAAAAGAGAGTGCAAAAGCTGTAACTCTTCATCGTTTAAAGCCTGATTAAAGGCAATGTCACTGCATTTTCTGAGTGCTCTTAAGCACTTTATAAAATCATCTAAAGGGAAATCATCATCCTCTTTAAATTTATGCACCTTACTCTTAAGTCTTCTGCAAAGAGAATCACTATCATTATTAAGGTTGTAGTCATCATCCTTTTTAAAGAGTGAGGCTGTTCTATTTAAGTTATCCTCATTATTTACATAAGAGATGACTGCACCAATGCTGTTTGACAGCATCAGATTTTTTGCTGCATATTTGCATAAGGTGGCATAGTCAAAATTCTCAGTTACGTACATCAGAGAGTTTTCTTTTGACAGTACGTTGCAAAGAACAATCTGCCCTGCTCCCTGCAGTCTGTCACTGTCACAGTCCCTGCCGATTACAAGATCTTCAAAAAGAGTTATATCGCTTGAGTCATTGCATACCTGTCTGCGGCTGAAACAGGATAATGCTGTATTATCAAGTGCCTTTTCATCAAGTCTTAAAACAGTTTCTAACTGAGCCATTTTGTACAGGATAGACGGCTCTCTCTCATCAACAGGGACTATTACAGCTCTGTTAAGGATAAGCTCTTTGTGATTTTTTATTTCCTCGTTAAGAGGTCTGTCTGATAGGACCTGCGGATTTAGAGGATCTGCTTCACATTCAAAAAGGTTGGAGATTAATAAAAGAGCATTCTCAAAAGGCATATCTGCCTTTGAAAGTTCAAAATTATCAATGCTGTCAAAGTCACTTACAGGAGAGAGGTTGAGCTTTAACAGTAAGTCATTTGCTGCCTGCTCGCCGCTGTTTTTTGCTATAGCTTTTATAAAGCAGCTGTTGACAAGATACCTGTCATTTTTAAGTTTTCTAAGATAACAGTCAGCATTGTCAGTATCCACATTGTCAATGGCACTGCAAAAGACAGGCGTAAAGTTGCCGTAACCGTCTGTATAGACAGGATAACCGAACAAAAGTGCTCTAGTTGCATTTTTATCAACACAGGATGTTACATTTAACGCCTCAGCAGGAATTTTTGCCTGATAGGCAAAGAAGCTGTTTTTTTGTGTTGAACGAACGAAAAAAGGAGTGAAGTGTCCTTTAAAAAGACTTTCTGAAAACTCTTTTTTATTCAGGGTAAAGTTACTTACTCTGATAAGTAAATCGTGCTTTAAATGAAAAACCAGCTCCTTTAAATATCTGTAGGAATCGTTTTCATTAAATAAGCCTGCATTTAACAGAATTTCTCTAATCTCGTCAGAACAGATACTTTCATTTGTGATTGATAATAAAAAGTCTTTGAATGAATAATGACTGCCATCAGGTCTTGCAACTCTGTATCTTTTACCGTTACTGTCTTTTTTTATAAGATCTTTATCAGCTATCAGTTCATGCTGTGCAAGAATAGCCTCACCGTAAGACAGATCGGTTTTGGCATAGATCTTCTTTCTGAAGTCTCTAAGAGAGCGGGCTGAAGATATGTTTTTAATTGCAGCTAACGCCTTTTGAGTATTCTTATCCATTTTACTGCTTGTCTACAAAGCCTTTACTGAATCTGCTCTTTGGTTTCTTTTGGACATTGGAGCTTTCATAGTCTGCATATGCCTTTTCCTCGTTTTCTAGCAGCAGTTTACTTCTGTTCTGAAGTGCTTTTGCTCTTTTTGAGATTATAAAAAGCAGTAGCAGTACTAAAGCTACAAGTGTAACCACACTTAATGAAGAATATAAAAAGACCTGAGCAGGAGTGCTCTTTGTCTTGCTCTCAAGATTTCGCCTGTTCAGTGATTTATTCTCATTTTTGAGCTTTTCTATTACAGCGCCACTGTCCTTTGAAGCTGTCTCAAGCTCAAGAAGTTCCTGCTCAAGCTTTTTTATTTCCTCCTCGTACTTTGCTGTAAGCTTAGGATCAGAGGATTCATTTTTCATTTTTGTCAGTTTGTCTTTTCTTGAAAGGAAGATTGCCCTCTTTTGAAGAAGAGTCTGAGTGGCTTCCTTCTGGTGAGCCATATCCTGAGTTACTGACACATTTAACATCAGTCTAAAACCTGTATCTTTTGATACCGTAGGCTTGTTGTTGGTATATCTTTTCTTTTCGCTTCTAAGAGAGCTTGAAAGCTCACTTTCATTTGTAAGATAGCTACCGCCTCTTACGGTACTGCCGCCTCTCTGTCCTGCCAGCCCCTCAATACCTGTTGCCTGGAAGGCTTCGAGCATATACTCCTGTGCATTGCCAAGCATATCAAACAGCCCCAGTGCATTAGGACTTTTACGACCAATAAGCTGTAACCTTCCGTTTGAGCTGTCAGCTCCGTAGAACCAGGCATAATCATTCATCTGCAGTTTTCCTGGCAGTACAGGTCTTTGAGCTTCCAGATCCTTTTTACTTACAGCAAGTCCACCTCTTTGAGCAAAAGACCAGAAACATTCTACTGGCAGCGTGGCGTTTGCTTTCTCCTTACCCATTGAAGGTGTTTCAGGGATAGACTGCAGATAATCTGAGAAGGCTTCTGCAACCTTTTGAGCATCGGCAAAACTTATGTTAACCTTTGGCAGAGCATCGGTCTTTGAAGGGGTAGCCTTACATTTGCCATCCTTAATTGCATCTGCCTGACCTTTTGTCATCTCATACTTCTGGATGTAGAAGAAATAACCTTTTTCATCCTTAAAACCGCCTCTGACAGCACACTGACGCTCTGACTGCATCAGGGCTCTGCTATCGTCAGATGAACCTTCTGTAAAAGTGCAGCTGTGAGTTATATCTGTATCCTTGGCATCATTTGTATAAACCTTTCTAAAAACAATAAAGTAGTCTTTGCTGTTACAAGGCAGAGGTAACACCAAATCATCCTGCATTGGTTTAGGATTGAATACTTTTGGACTTAAATCTGCAGGAGCTGTTGACAGTTTTGCAGCCTCAGCAGGTGCTGATGATAGAAATAAACTTACAATGAAAAACGATGTCAGATACTTCTTCAGGTTCATAACTTGTATATTGTTTTAACTGGTAATCTTTAGAATTATGCTTTACCTGTCATTATAAAGTAAACGCACACAACAAATATGTGAATTCACTTCAATTATTATACTACCAGAGCTTTATATATATGGACTGCTGGCAAAATTAGCATGGATTAACCATTCTGTGATAATTTCATTACTATTTGAGTTTAAAACAAAGTAAACTCCTACAGGATCAAATTGATAAAGTTTTCTTTTAAATAGCAGATACAAATGATGGCTAATCAGAACAGAAATACAATTGATGGATTCGAAAAAACTGAAGCTAATAACAATTCTCCTGAAGACTTATGTTTTGATCCGTCAGATGCCTCTATTACTTCTTCAGATAAAAGCATTCCTAATAATGTGTTGGATGTATTAGTTAAACTTGGTGATAAAAAGGTTAACAATGCTCCTAAATCTACTGCTGATACTAATAATGCAGATCAAAGTAATTCACTCCTACTAGAAGACACTGTAAGCAACCTTCTGGATAAAATCATAGAAAAGCGTGTAAACCAGCGTTTAAGTGAACTTGGGATCACTGATTCAAATGGAGCCTTAAATACTGAGTTTATAGAAGAGATTGTAGAAAAGTGTATGGAGTTGCGATTAAAAGATCATGATATTACAACTCAAAAAGAGTCTTCATTAAAAAAGAAAACACCTAAAGAAAAGAGATCGAAACAAAGTTTGAAAACTCCTGATATTACAGGATCAAAGTTGTCTTCCTTAGAAAAGACCCACCCTGTAAAAGAAGCATTTGAAGAAAAGAGCTTGGATCAAAGCTTGAAAGTTTCTGATATTACTGCTCCCAAAAATTCTTCTTTAAAGAAAAAAACTTCAGTTGCAAAAGAAAATGTTAAAAGAAAATTCAAATACCATCCTGTGACAAAAGAAGAGCTGCTAAAACTCTGCAGAGATGAAAGTATCTATCTTGGAGATATTGATACATCTAAAATCACGGATATGAGTGGTCTATTTAAAGATACACTTGGAAGAGATTTCTCTGGCATTGAATTTTGGGATGTTTCTAACGTTACTAATATGGAGTGTATGTTCCTTAACTCTTCATTTAACCATAAAATCAGCTCCTGGGATGTATCAAGTGTTAAAGATATGAATCATATGTTTACTAACTCATCTTTTGACAAGAATATCTGTTTATGGGATGTTTCTAACGTTAAAAATATGTGCAGTATGTTCGATAGCACTTATTTCAATCAAGATATCAGCTCTTGGAATGTATCTAACGTTGAAAATATGAGTAGTATGTTCTCAAACTCATACTTTAACCAAAATATCAGATCTTGGGATGTTTCAAAAGTTACTGATATGAGCAACATGTTCTTCAACTCTTCTTTCAATCAAGGCATCAGTTCATGGGATGTTTCAAAAGTTAAAGATATGAATCGCATGTTCGCCAACACTTCTTTCAATCAGGATATCAGCTCATGGGATGTTTCTAACGTTGAAAATATGAGTTATATGTTCACAAGCTCTTCTTTTAATAAGGATATCAGTGCATGGAATGTTTCTAACGTTACAAATATGAGCTATATGTTCAGTGAATCACCATTTAACCAGAATATCAGTTCCTGGAATATTTCTAAAGTTAAATATACTAAAGGTATGTTTGCAAATACCCCAATCTCATACAAAAATAAACCCTCAAAAATAGCATTTAAGTACCACCATAAGACAAAAGAAGAACTGTTAAGACTCTGCAGAGATAAAAATGTCTATCTTGGAGATATCGATACATCAAAAATAACAGATATGAGTGAACTGTTTAGTAGTTATTATGAATCCAGCTACAGTAGAGACTTCTCTGGTATTGAATCATGGAATGTGTCGAACGTTACAAATATGGGTAAAATGTTCTTTAACTCATCTTTTAATCAGGATATCAGCTCATGGGATGTTTCTAACGTTACTAATATGAGTTGGATGTTTTCGAATTCTCCATTTAACCTGAACATCAATTCATGGGATGTCTCTAACGTCAAAAATATGAGTGGTATGTTTTCTAACACTCCGTTTAATCACGATATAAGTTCATGGGTTGTTTCTAATGTTACTGATATGAGGTGCATGTTCTTTGGATCTTCTTTTGACCAAGATATCAGCTCTTGGGATGTTTCTAATGTTACTGATATGAGTTATATGTTCAGTGAATCATCTTTTGTACAGGATATCAGTTCATGGAATGTTTCTAACATTAAAGATATGAGAGAAATGTTTAGTGATTCATCAAACAAATCATACGAAATTCTCTTAAGAAAAATTCAATAATGTCAGTGAGTAAAAAGCATATTCAAAGACCATAAATTTACCAGTACTGACATTTTTTAAGATATTACATAGCAGGTACAAATGATGGTTAAACCAAACAGAAATACGATTGATGGATTAGATAAAACAGAGCTAAACAAATTACCTGATGACTTATGTTTTGATCCATCTGATGCCTCTATTACACCTTCTTCAGATAAAAGCATTCCTAATAATGTGTTAGATGTACTTGTTAAACTTGGTGATAAAAAGATTAACAATGCTCAAAAATCAACTGCTGATTCTAATAATGCAGATCAAAGTGAAGCTGTCCTGCTTGAAGACGCTGTAAGTAGCCTTCTGGATAAAATCATAGAAAAGCGTGTAAACCAGCGTTTAAGTGAACTTGGGATTACTGATTTAAATGGCTCTTTAAATAAGAGTTCTATAGAAGAGACTGAAGAAAAGAACTCGAAACAAAGTTTGAAAGCTCATGATATTACAGCTCCAAAGGAATCTTCAGTAAAAGAGAAAGTTGCTACTGTAAAAGAAAATGTTAAAAGAAAATTCAAATACCATCCTGAGACAAAAGAAGAGCTGTTAAAACTCTGCAGAGATGAAAGTGTCTATCTTGGTGATATCGATACATCTAAAATCACGGATATGAGTAATCTTTTTGAAGAAATTCATGGCAGAGATTTCTCTGGCATTGAATTGTGGAATGTATCTAACGTTAAAAATATGGAAGCTATGTTCCAAAACTCAGATTTTAATCAAAACATCAGTTCATGGGATGTTTCCAACGTTACTAATATGTGTACTATGTTCGCTTGCTTAGTTGAGTTTAATCAGGATATTAGTGCTTGGGATGTTTCTAACGTAAAAGATATGAATAGTATGTTCGCATATTCATCTTTTAATCGTGATATCAACTCCTGGAACGTTTCTAACGTAAAAGATATGTGCAGTATGTTTGCTTACTCATCTTTTAATCAGGATCTCAGTTCATGGGATGTTTCTAACGTGACTAACATGCAGGGAATGTTCTATAGAACACCTTTTAATCATGATATCAGCTCATGGGATGTTTCTAAAGTTAAAGATATGAGTTGTATGTTCTCAGAAACTCCTTTTAACCAGAATATAAACTCATGGGATGTTTCTTGCGTTACTGATATGGAGGCGATGTTCTATAAATCTTCTTTTAATCAGGATATCGGTTCTTGGAATGTTTCTAACGTTAAGAACATGATACATATGTTCTCAAATTCATCTTTTAAGAGAGTGAACGATAAACTGTGTAAACACCATTAAGTCCACTCTGAATATTTATC
>ERZ779877.1518-NODE-1518-length-19571-cov-3.862984_pt1 | contig 19571 bp, 10 predicted proteins | sample MGYA00511556_ERZ779877 | MGnify/ENA primary metagenome ERZ779877 (study PRJEB29588, sample SAMEA2159338) | human gut metagenome | biome: human gut; feature: human-associated habitat; material: faeces | place: Denmark | collected 2008/2010 ...
GAGGCCGCCGAGAAGGCCAAGCGCGCCGCTGAGTACGCTGCTGCTCACGCCAACGACCCCGTCGAGGCTCCTGCCGCTGAGGCACCTGCCGAGGAAGCTAAAGCTGAATAATGCACATACTAATTCTATCTTAATATGGATCCCGTTGCCGGTCAGGCAGCGGGATTTTTTTGTCATGAGGTAAGGCCGGCCGGAATACTCCCGTGGGGGAGCTTTCCGGCCGTTGCGTGTTTTTTGGCCTGTATTTTTCCTTATTTTTTGCAGATTTTCCCGCTGAAAGCATTTTAAGCCCCTCTGAGCGCCTGTTTTTGCTGCTGTGGATGCGGTGTCCGGCAATTTTGCGATCGTGCGACATAGCGGATTTCTGAAGGCCGTTTTTCCGGGGACGAACGGCTCTCTTTTTTTTCATTGGGCTGCGAGCGGCATAAAAGCGCGGGGAAGCTGTTTTTTCCGAGCAGGGGCGCGGCAGCCGGCAGGTGTGGAGCCGGAGGGGGCAGGGCATTGTGACGCTTCCGGCAGGTTCGGCGCATTGCTTCCGGCAGTCGTTCGGCACCTGTCGCGCCGGTTGCAAGGGGTGGGGCAGGACGTGGCTTCCCGGGCGCTGCCGGCTTACGGATACACCCCACCCCCGCCATCGGCAAGCCCAGCTCCGCCAATCGGATTTGTGGCTTTTTTCAGATGTCGGGGGTGGGGCAGACGGTCGCTTAGGTCAGCGCTCAGTTCTTCTCCTTCAGATAGGGTTTCAGTAGCCTGGCCAGCTTTTTATAGCCGTCGTGGTTGGGGTGCAGTCCGTCTGAAAAGAGCGATTCCCTGATTTTCCCCTCGCCCGTAAGCAGTGGGGCCGAGAGGTCAATTACCCTGACGTTCTTTTCGTGGGCAAGGGCTTTTCGGAGCGTACGGTTCAAGGTGTCCAGTCGTTCTTCGTAATGTCGGCGGGGCAGTATCTCCACCACGTAAAGCCTTGCTTCGGGTTGTTTTTTCCGGGTGAGCCGTACGATGTCCTTTATGCCGGCAATGATTTCCTCGTCGGTGTTGGTGTCCAGGTTGTTGGTACCCATCAGCATGAATATCTTTTCGGCCCGGAATCCGTCTAGCTCGCCATGCACAATTCGCCAGGCCATGTTTTCCAGACGGTCCCATCCGAACCCCAGGTTGGCCACCCTGTGCCCTTCAAACAGCTTTTGCCATACGTCGTCGGCCACTCTTCGCGGTTCGTATGGCTGCCCGCCCCAGAAATGGGTGATGGAGTTCCCCATCATGACGATGTCGGGCTTTGTGCGTGCGTTGTAGGCCAGTACGTCTTCATGCCGTTCGCTCCATTGGTAGGTGTCGGCGTCACGGTGCTGCCGGCAGGCTGCGAGTCCCGTCGAGTCCAGTCCGGCAAAGAGCAGCTGCGCTATTTTCTTTCCGTAGGCAGTGGCATATTGGCGCATGCCCCAGTCGGACGCATGGGTGCCGTCAACCTGGCTGTCCATGTCCAGCCCGATTTCCTCAAAGCTGAGGTAGTGCAGGTTTTCCACGTGGGGCTGGAGGCGGCTGAATGCGGCGCGCAGCTCGCGGTTGGTGGCTCTGAACGACTCTTCCTGTGCCCCCGAAGTGTGGTAGCCCATGTAGCCGTCGTGCTCCACCAGCAGGATGGGAGCGCTGCTCTTTTTCCGAATGATGCCGATGCCCTTTTCCAGCCGTTCCTGAATCTGTGCGGTGCGGTTTCCGGTCATGTTGGGCAGGCAGTCTATTACGTAGAGGGCAGCGTCGGTTTCGGCCAGCAGGTTGAATACCGCTTCTTCCAGCTGTCCGTTGCCCGAAAAGCCGAGGTTGACGACGGGCAGGTCCAGCTTACGTTGCAGGATGTTGCTCCAGGCCATGCCCGGGCGCGAGGCGCAGGCTCCCTGGGCTATCGACGTGCCGTAGATGACAACCGGTTTTTCCCGCGTGTGCCGCAGAAAACCGAACAGGCTGCCTTCCGGAGTGCCTATCTGCAGCCATCTGACGTGGTTGTAGAGGGGCAGGTAGAGCGTATATTCGTTTCCCTTGCCGTGGTTGTTGCGGTAGGTCAGTCGGGGGTAGGTGTAGCAAATGGTGTCGTCGAACTGGAACTGCGGGGCACACCAGTACTGCCGGCCGTTGCAGTCGGTGGCATACAGGTCCACGCCGCTCACGCCCGTGGCCGGCATGTGGGGCAGCGAGAGCGCGCCGCTCACCTGATATCTGACCTGTATGGACGTGGCGTTGGTGTGAAACTTCAGGTACATTCCGGCGCAGTCCTGCGAAAGGTCCCATACCTGTTTCCTGACGGTCTTTTCCGCCCTGTCGGGCAGGCGCTGGTAGCTGCCCGACAGGGCTTCCTGCGCCCATCCTGTGCCCTGTATGGGCTGGTGTGGGTCGGCGGCCGGGTCGTGCCATACGGTTTGTCCGTGTAGTGATGCGGGCCATGCGCATAGCGTAAGGCCCAGGGCGGCGAGTGATAAGGCTTGGTGTATTTTCATGTCAGCAGTTACGTTTCTCCGGCCGTAGCCGGCTGCTCCGTAAAGTTACGGATTATTCTGCACATGCAGGGCCCCCTGTTCCCCGAAAAGCGCCGGCCGGCCGGTGCGTCCGCCCGGTGCTCGCGGCGGGTTGCGGGGGAGGGGCACTTTTTTCTGACAGCCCGGCACTTTTTTCCATCAGAGTGCCGGCTTTTTCCGTCAGGGTGCCGGTTTTTTTCTCCCGCGTGCAGGGGCCGGGCTTCCGGAGCCGACGCCGTCATGCCTGCGTCCGACTTTTTTCAACGTGTTATCCACCGGGTTTTCCACAGGTTTTTCCACCGTATAATCCATTCAGTATAAAATCATATATAAGCGGTCTGTCGATTGTGGAAATAACATACTGTGTTTCTTTTTTTCTTCCTTTCGCTCCGGGCTGCGCCGTGCCGGTTTTGCTTACGTCAGGCCGTCGGGGACGGATGGCTTATGTATTTTTTTTGTAACTTTGCACCATTCTAAAAATCACAGCTTCATGAGGGCACTTAAAGAACGTATTCTGCGCGACGGCAAATGTTTGGAAGGCGGCGTGCTGAAAGTAGATAATTTTATTAACCACCAGATGGACCCCATACTGATGAAGTCCATGGCCGTGGAGTTTGTACGCCGCTTTGCCGGCCAGTCTGTCAACAAGATTCTGACCATCGAGGCCAGCGGCATAGCGCCGGCCATTCTGGTGGGCTATCTGCTGGAGCTTCCGGTGGTGTTTGCCAAGAAGAAAAAGCCGGCTACAATGGAGCATATGCTGGCCACCAAAGTGTTCTCGTTTACCAAGAACATCACCTACGATGTGTGCGTATGCCGCGACTATCTCGGTCCGGGCGACCGCGTGCTCTTTATCGACGATTTCCTGGCCAACGGCAATGCCGCCAAGGGCATTATCGACCTGGTGCAGCAGGCCGGGGCCGAACTGGCCGGCATGGGTTTCCTGATTGAAAAGGCCTTTCAGCATGGCGGCGACACGTTGCGCCAGATGGGCGTCCACGTAGAGTCGCTGGCCATTATCGAGAGTCTCGACAACTGCCAGATTAAATTGCGCGACTGACCCCCGCCGGCCCTTTCCCCTCAGGATGAAAGCGGCCGCTCGGTTCGTCTCTCTTTTCCCCCTTATTCGTTACAGCTTATGGAAGAACATCATACCCCGTCGTCGGGCCTGATTTACGGGCTCGACGACCGTCCCCCTTTTCGCGAGGCCCTGTTTGCGGCCTTGCAGCATCTGCTGGCCATTTTCGTAGCCATCATCACCCCGCCGCTCATCATTGCCGGCGCCCTGGGGCTTGACCTCGAAACCACCGGTTTCCTCGTCTCCATGGCCCTGTTTGCCTCCGGCGTGTCCACCTTTATCCAGTGCCGGCGCATAGGTCCCGTCGGTACGGGCCTGCTTTGCGTGCAGGGCACCAGCTTTTCCTTCATCGGCCCCATCATTGCGGCCGGTTTGTCGGGCGGGTTGGGAGCCGTGTTCGGCGCCTGTATGGCCGCCTCGTGTGTGGAGATGGCCGTCAGCCGGGTGCTCAAGTACATGCGCCGCATCATTACCCCGCTTGTCTCCGGAATTGTGGTTACGCTTATCGGGCTGAGCCTCATCAAGGTAGGCATTACGGCCTGCGGCGGCGGTCAGGCTGCCCTGGCCGACGGGTCGTTTGGCTCCATGCGCAATCTGGCCCTTTCGGGCGGCGTGCTGCTCATCATCATTGCCTTCAACCGCAGCAGCAACCGCTACCTGCGCATGAGCTCCATTGTCATCGGGCTGATTGCCGGCTATGTGGCTGCCTGGCTGATGGGCGATGTCCGTTTCGACCAGGTGCAGAGCTACGGCGGTTTCAATGTGCCCGTGCCTTTGCGCTACGGGCTGCGTTTCGACGGCAGTGCCATCATTTCGCTGGGGCTTATTTATCTGATTACGGCCATCGAGGCCTATGGCGACATCACGGCCAATTCGCTCATTTCCGGCCAGCCCGTTGAGGGACCCGTATTCATGCGGCGCGCTTCGGGCGGTATTCTGGCCGACGGTTTCAATTCCATGTTGGCCGGCCTGTTCAATTCCTTCCCCAATTCCATTTTTGCCCAGAACAACGGTATGATTCAGCTCACCGGTGTGGCCAGCCGCTATGTGGGCTATTTTATAGCCGCCATGCTGGTGCTGCTGGGGCTTTTCCCGGCTGTGGGAAGGGTGTTCTCGCTGATGCCCGAGCCCGTGTTGGGCGGCGCCACGCTGCTTATGTTCGGCACGGTGGCTGCGGCCGGCATACGTATCATTGCCTCGCAAACCGTGACACGCAAGGCCACCCTGGTCATGGCGCTCAGCTTTGCGTGCGGGCTGAGCGTGGAGCTTGTTCCGCAGATTCTGAACCATTTTCCCGAATGGATTAAGGGGATTTTCGCTTCCGGCATCACGACCGGCGGTCTGGTAGCCATTCTGAGCAATGCCCTGATTCGGATTCGGGAGGATTAGTCGTATTTTATGATAAAAAGCAGCGTCTGCTGCTGTCGGTTTCCTGACGGTTTGCCGCCTGAAAGTCGGTCGGCAAACCGTTTTTCCATGCGTTTTTGATGCATCCGGCTCACACAAAAGCGTATTTCCCTTTCGTTTTGTCACCGCTGCGCTACCTGTTTTTTCTGCAAGGGCTCCATTTTTTACGTTTTTAGGGTAGATTATAGAAAAAATGTGTAGTTATGATTTTTTAAAACATTATTTAATATACTGATAATCAAATGGTTACAAGCGAAATGGGGGGGGGGTATTTTTTTGAAAATAGACTTTTGTGTGGAAAATTTTAACATAAAATTCAACAAAAAGATACTTATTATCTCTATATTTGCATCAGAACAAACCCAATTAGACAGCGAACTATCCGATTAGGAAAGAGGTGTATATCAACCCGTTCAAAAAAAACAAAGAAATTAAAATCATTCGACAACCTCTCCTTGTGTTTTTCCTGCCTTTTTTCGTTGACGTCTTTCTGTAAAGAAAACTGAGAATTGATTGATGACTTAACTTGCTTTTCCAACATGTTTCAGGTTGAGGCGGAGTACTTCCCCCATTCCGGAATAAGACGTGCTTTATGGTCAGATCTGATTCTCCCTTTTCTTGATAGAATACATAGGACAACAATAAGTGAAAACCATATAGTAAAAACAGCGTATGACTTGTATCAAGAAAAAGCGTAAGATTTTGCAGCGCGCATGGTTGCTGGCTGTATGCCTTTGGGCCGCCGGACTGTCGGCGTCTGCGCAGAATGTGGCTTTGAAAACCAATTTGCTCTATTGGGCTACCACGACGCCCAACCTGGGAGCCGAGGTTTCATTTGCCAAAAAGCATTCCGTACAGCTTTTCTACGGGTTCAACCCCTGGAAAGCTTCGTCAGGAAAGAGTATACGCCACTGGGTTTTGCAGCCTGAATACCGGTATTGGTTCTGTGAGAGCCTGAATGGCTGGTTTTTGGGCGGACACCTGATGGGTGGTGAGTTTAACGCCGGAAACGTGGATTTGCCTTTCGGGCTGGTCAAGTCGTTGAAGGACCGCCGTTATGAGGGCTGGTATGCCGGCGGAGGCGTTACGGTGGGTTATCAGTGGCCCATTTCGCGTCATTGGAATTTTGAGGCTTCGGTTGGCGTAGGATATGATTATATCAAGTACGACAAGTTTGAATGCGGTGTGTGTGGCGAGCAGCTCAAGTCGGGGCATTCCAATTATTTTGGTCCCACAAAGGCTGCGCTGAGCTTTCTCTACGTGTTCTAAATTCTTTCATCAATTCTTAAAACTGAAACGTATATGAAAAAGTACACATACATATTATGCTACGCCTTGCTGGCTGCACCCATGGTCATGCAGGCCCAGGATGAGGCACCTCGTCTGGGCGACCGGACCATCGTGGTGGAAAACATGAAAGTGGTGCATACCGACAACAACCTTGTGCTCGATTTCGACTTGAATATGGACTCGCTCGACCTTCCGGCCAATACCCGGCTGGTGTTTACTCCCGTGGTGCAGAACCGCGAAACCTCACGCGCCATGGGTTCGGTCATCGTCAACGGACGCCGGCAGGACATCTCCTTCCGCCGCAGCGGATACCGGCAGTATCCTGACGACGTGGTCAGCGTGCGCCGCAAGAACCATACCGCACAGAGCGTGCATTACAGCGCCGTGTTGCCTTATGAAGACTGGATGAAAAATGCCGATGTGGCCTTTGCCGAGGATTTGTGTGGCTGCGGCGACATCCTGGCCGAGAATACCCATGTGGTCTATCGCTTGCGCACGCCGTTCATGCCTTTTGTCCGTCCGGCTGCCGAGGCGCGCAAGGAACGTCGCGAGGAAGGCCGCGCGTTTATCGACTTCCCGGTAGACAAAATAGAGCTTTATCCGGAGTATCGCAACAATCCGCGTGAGTTGGCCAAGATTATCGAAACCATCAACGTGGTGCGCAATGACAAGAATACGTCGATTACCGGCATTGAAATCCACGGCTACGCTTCGCCCGAGTCGCCTTATGAACACAACGCCTATCTGGCCGAGAATCGTGCCCGCACGCTCAAGGATTATGTGTGCCGGCTCATGAAGCTGGACAATCGCATTTTCAGTGTCAGCTCCACACCCGAGGATTGGGAAGGGCTGCGCAATTATGTAGCTTCGGGCAACCTGAAGCACAAGACCCAGATTCTGGCAGAAATTGACAACAAGCAGCTTAACCCCGACACCAAGGAGTGGCGCATCAAGATGACGTATCCTGAGGACTACCGCTTTATGCTCGACAACTGGTATCCCGCCCTGCGTCATTCGGATTATGTGGTGAAGTACACCGTGCGCCCCTTCTCCGTAGAGGAGGCTAAGGAAATCCTGAAAACCAAGCCACAGCAGCTTTCGCTGGAAGAGATGTTTTTGGTAGCGCAAACCTATGAGCCGGGTTCGCGTGAATTCAACGAAGTCATGGAAACGGCCGTACGCATGTATCCGGACGACCCTACGGCCAATATCAATGCTGCCTGCACCCGTATGGAACAGAACGACCTGGAGGGTGCCCGGCGCTATTTGGATAAGGCCGGCAATTCGCCCGAGGCCACTCATGCACGTGGCGTGCTGGCCATGAAGCAGGGCCGTACGGACGAGGCTCGACGCCTGCTCCAGCAGGCACGTGATGCGGGAATAACCCACGCACAGAAAAACTTAGACATACTAGACTTATAAAAAAACAAGAGACTAAATACAATCATTAATTTAATTTTTTATGAAGATGAAACGATTTAATTTGATTCCTCTGGCATTGACTACGTTGATGCTGGGGGCTTGCTCAAGCGAAGATGGTTTGAACTTGGGTAATGGTAGCAGTGTAGCTCAGGGCGAAAAGGGCTATATCAGTTTCTCGCTCAATTTGCCGGCCGTAAAAGGTATGGCCAACCGTGCCAATGACGTTTTTGATGACGGCGATGCGGCCGAGTACAACGTAAAGGATGCCACCCTTTTGCTCTTTAGCGGAGCCAATGAGGGTGAGGCCACGTTTGCCGGAGCTTATGATTTATCAACAAAAATGACAGGCGGTACTTCAGACGGCGACAACATCACCACAACGTATCAGATTGCGCAAAAGGTGACCAAACCGGTTGGTGCAAACGTGTATGCTATGGTGATTATCAACGGTAAGACCAGTAATGTGCTGACCGAAAGCGGCGGCACGTGGTCTATCAAAGGACAGCCGTTGACGGCTTCAACTACCAAATATAAAGACTTGGCCGGCGCAGCTTATAACTTGAGCAATAGTGACGTTGCCAATATTGCCAGCACGACTGGTGATGGCTGTTTCCTGATGACCAACGCTCCGCTCTATACGAAGGCCGGCGGTGTGAGCAACCCCACAGGCGGCAGTGTGCAGACGCTGACGGAAATTAATCCGAACAACATCTTTACGACCGAAGAAGAAGCTAAGGCCAACCCGGCTGCCAACGTGTATGTGGAAAGAGCCGTAGCTAAAGTGACGGTTACGGGAAACACTACCGGAACTCAGGCCGACGGCAACATTGCCAACTATGAAATCAAGGGTTGGACGCTCGACGTGACCAACCAGTCTTCTTTTCTGGTACGTAATGTAAACGGCGCTGACTGGTGGAGCCTGAAGGCTGGCGGCGTAAACGATTACCGTTTTGTAGGTGCAGCTGCCGTGGCTGACGGTTTGTATCGTACGTATTGGGGCATTGACCCGAACTACAGCACTGGAGGAACCTTTACGACTCAGGCAGGAACTACTCCGACAAACTTGAAGACTGTTGGCGCCAACGACTATTGTCTGGAAAATACCTTTAATCTGACTCAGATGAAAGACGACCAGACCACGCGTGTCATTGTAGCCGCCGCTTTGGATTTCAACAAAGACGGAAAAGGTGATGATTTCTATGTGCTCGACAACGACAAGAGTAATACCACTTTGACTTTTGACGGTATAACCAACACCGTAAAGGCTGCCTACCTGGCCAATGGTACGGTTGTAAACTTGCTGAAAGAGAATCTGAACGGTGGTGCAAGTATCGGTGCGGAAGACCTTGACGTCACGTTTGATCAGAAGGCCACTACCGGCGGATACGTGACCGTTACGGAAATTACGATAAAGGATGCAAGCGCTTCCAAGTTTAAGACTGGTGCTATTCCCGGAGGCTTGCAGGCTGCCAACAACGATGCAATTATTGCCGATGTGAACGCCGCTCACAAAATTGCTTTCTACAAAGGCGGAGTTGCATACTATCCTGTAATGATTAAGCACTTTGGTGACGATTTGACTCCGTGGAACAATGGCGAAGTTTACGGCAGCAACAATGCTGACTTCCTGGGCCGCTATGGCGTATTGCGTAACAACTGGTATTCAATTAACGTAACGGGCATCAAGAACATTGGTGACCCTGAAGTTCCTAAGGTTTACGGTACTCCTGACGATCCCAGCGAATCCTGGATTTCTGTTACCATCAATATCCTCTCTTGGGCAAAACGCAGTCAGAGTGTTGATTTGTAAGAAACCGGAGTTTCTTTGAGGTGAAGTGATTGTTTGGTCCATTCTGCATTTACGGCAGATTGAATCTTTTGGATTTCCCGGTGTGGTAAGTCTGAAGCGACATCCGGGAAAGTAAACACAGGAAAATCCGCTTCGCAGATTAATCAGAAAAAGCGAAGGTGCCGTCTTTCCGGCACAAAGAGAGGAAAGAACACATTGGGGCGGCACGACCGCCGCCCCAATTTTAAGTTGACTACAACGAGATGCAGGCCTGAGTCCGGCATCCACAAACATATAAGGCCGTATATGCGGCATACAGGCGGGACGAACCGTGTTTCACAAAAGCTGAATGAAAGTAAAACAAAAAAATATACGTGTATGAAACACTTAATTAAACAACATTTAGTATGGCTGTGGTTGTCAGTGTTTTCTTCGATGGCTCTGACGTCGTGTGACATGATGACGGAGGATCGCGAAGATTGTCCTACGGGACTTTATTTGACCTTTAAGTACGACTACAACCTGCAGCGCGCTGATATGTTCAGCGACCATGTAGGGGCAGTCGACGTGTATGTGTTCGACGAAAACGGCAAGTTCGTCACCAAGCAGTCGGAGGCCAACCAGGGCGGCAGTAATCCGCTGGCTGCTCCGCTCTATCGGATGCACATGAACCTCGACCCCGGTAAGTATCAGTTTATCGTGCTGGCCGGGCAGAAATCGTATGCCGAGCAGCTGGCCGCTCCACGAGCTCACTTTGTGCGCACCGAGCCCCAGCCGGGCGACGACATGAGCGCGCTTCACGTACGTCTGGACACCAAGGCCGGCGAATCGTCGATGCTGTTGGTGGACAACATGAACCAGCCGCTCGATACCCTTTGGCACGGCATCATGACCGATCCCGTGGAAGTGTTCGACCAGAAACCTACCTACCGCACCATCTCGCTCATGCGCGACACCAAGAAAATCAACGTTACGCTGCGTGAGTTGGACGATCCCACCCAGATGGACATCAACAACTACGACTTGCGTATCGTTGACAACAATACCCACATCCTTTGGGACAATTCGCTGGATGAGACCGACCAGGTGATGTACACTCCGCACGCCTTGTGGAATACGGACGACCGCACGCCGGCCTTCGATGTTAATGGTAACGAAATTGAGGGTGTTGGTCACATCGGTCATGCTGACTTCATGACCTCGCGTATTATTAAACATGATAACGAAGCTGACGATGCCGTGCTGATTATTACTAACAAACGGACTGGAAAGACTGTAGGTACTATAAATTTGGCAGACTATTTGAGCCGTCTGCGCACCAGTGAGGACGTCTACCGCTATTCCGCACAGGAATTCCTCGACCGCGGCTATGACTATCAAGTTGACATTTTCTTGATAGGCGACCGTCTGGCTTACGTCAACATCAGCATCAGCATTCTGGGCTGGAGCCAACATTGGCAGTATGAGGAACTTTAAAAATCATGTAGTTTGTGTGAGGAATCCACTACCTCTCCTCAGTTTTTTTTTAAAAGAATCGATTATGAAGCCTATATATCACTCCTATTCAGTATGGCGACGCGCCCTCTCCTGCCTGCCGCAGGCCGGCTGCGTGCTGGCGCTGGCTGCTCTGTCGGCTGGCTGCACGCAGAATGACCTGGGCGAAGGCCTGACGGGTGGCGGGAGTAAGCCCGGTTCGTTCGTCACGCTGTCGCTGACCACCCCGTCGGCTCCTGCCATGCGCGCCAATCCTACCGGAGGCGAGCAGGGCGACGGATTGGAAACCGGTCAGGACTATGAAAATGAGGTCAAGAGCGCCGTGGCCTTCTTCTATCAGGGCAGTGGCGTGAATGCCGGGGGCACAATCCCCATTCAGGCTGCCGTGCCGTTCACCTTTACCGGCAGCGGAACCGAAGGCAGCAACGGCATCGACCGCGTGTACACCACCACGCCCCAGACGGTGGATTTGGAAAACGGTACCTACCATTTGCTGCTGGTGGCCAATCCCGGCACCGACTGGTGGTCGGGTAAGTCGCTCACGCTTGGCGACGTGCGCGACCACATCCAGCAGCAGGCCTGGAAGCAGGCTGAGGATGGCAGCAGTTATTCCGACTTCGTGATGACTTCGGCCGCCGATGCCACGGTGACGCTGAACTTTAATCCCAAAAATGACCCCGCTAAAGCCACGGTCAGCGTGGAGCGCATGGCCGCCCGCCTGGACTATCAGGCCGAGGCCAGCTATACCTGTCAGGACCATTCCGGCGCTACGGCTGAAATTACGGGTGCCGCGCTGGTCAACAACCTGACGGCCGGCAGCTACCTGACCAAGCGCGAGGCCAATGATGTCAATGGCACCGGCCTGAGCTACCTGGGCGACGAAACTCCGGATGCAGGGGTGCAGACCAACTACGTGCTCGACCCCTGGACGGCACAAAAGACGGCCGGCAACAACAGCTTTACCATAGGTGATGCGACAGACCAGCCGGCATCGGCCCTCTACGGCGTGTGGTTTGACGACAGCTGGGTCGCCCCCAACCGGTGGGCCAGCTACGTGAAGGCCGGAACTCCCGTTTCCGACGGTTCGGAAACCTGGCAGCGCATCGGCTATACCCTCGAAAATACGACGGCCGCCTCTCAGTCCGGCAGCCGATACAGCACGGGCGTAGTGTTCAAGGCCCAGTTCCATCCGCAGGGCTTGCCCAACTACAAGGATGGCGCCACCTTCTTTTCCTACGGCACCAATCTGTATGCCTCGATGGAGGATATGATGCAGCATTTCTACGGCAGTGTGTTTGCTGACGACTTCAGCAAAGTTGCCTCCTGCCAGACCTGGGGAGCGGTGAAGGCCTTTATTGCCTCCACACTGCTGCCTAACGACCCTTCGGGCTACTACACGTGGCTCAGCAAGCAGGCTGAAGGCAAGGCCGATGATAAAGCCGTTGCCGATGCCCAGTCGCTGACGTGGAGCCGGTATATGCTGACGGAGTGCGGCTATTCAAAGTCGGCCGACGGGGTAGTGACACTGGACCAGAACGGAAAAGTAACCCGCACGGCGCTGCGCCCCACCGGTGTGCGTACCTATGAGGACGCCACCTGTTACTATACTTGGTGGGTGCGCCACAGTAACGACGGGCTGGACGATACGAACGGCATAATGGAGTACGCCATTGTGCGCAACAACATCTACAAACTGACGGTGAACAGCATTTACTCTTTGGGCAGCGACATCCCGACCGACGAAGACCACGGCCTCGTCATCGAGGTGTATGTCAACGACTGGCAGTTGCTCGACCCAGAGACTCTGCCTATGTAATCCGAATGATGACGAACTTGTAAAATGGTGAATGATATGAGCAATTACCTGAAACATATATTCCGCAAAGCGCTGTACCTGTGGCCGTGCTTGTGCGTGGTGCTGGCCGCCTCGTGTATGGAGGAGGAACAGTGCGACACCTGCTCAAAGTATCCCGTAAAGGTACAGCTGAATATTACGGCCGAGGAGGAACACAGCCTGAACACGCGGGCCACCGAAGTAGGACAGAACCATGAGTATATCAACACGCTGTGTGTGCTGCTGGTGAAGGGCGGCAAGGTGGTGAAAAAGCTGCTTCCCGACCTTAGTGCCAACGATGCGGCAAAAACAGGCGACCTGAAAAATTATACATCCGAACTTTTTGAATTAGAGTCCGGGGGTTATACGGTCTATGCCTTTGCCAATATGTCAGAAACGTATCTGAGTGAGTGGCCGAGGATTTCCGGTCTGGCCAAGGGGGCAGACGTGAGCGCCGATTATTTCAGCAACATGGTCTTGACAAATCCTGCTGACACGTTGGATTTCTCTAGATATTTCATTCCGATGAGCGCCAAGCAGGACGTAACGGTGGATGCTTCCACCCGGAGCATTTCAATCGGGCTGGACCGCCTGGTCAGCAAAATCCGAATCAATGTCACGCCCACCGATGTGAAGGTCAACTCCCTGACATTTGGCGGTTGTGCAAATGGCGTCAAGTTGTTTGCCGACGGCGGTACGGCTTCTTCCATCGTTTATGACGTGAAGAAGACCATGAATTTTACCAATCCGCAATCAACCGTGGCCGATTTCTATGTCAATGCCACGGAAGAAAGCGGCCATCCGTTCTCCGTAGAGCTGACCACCAATGAGCACAGCGGCACCACCTACGAGGCTGTGACGTCGCGCAGCGAGTTGCCGCGCAACAGCATCTTTCCGCTTACGCTCCTGCTCAACCAGTACGGGCTGGAGCTGACGGCCCAATGCTGGGTGAGCCCCATCGGCCACGTGCCCGTGCCCGTCAAGGTGAGTTTGGACCCGGACACGTATGAGGTGGTGGTGCCCGAGGGCTGCCAGTTCGCCTTTACGGTGAGCAGCGTGCAAACATCGGACGGCACCGTCGTGGCCACGCCCTCCAGCAAGTGGACCATCCAGTCGTCCACCATCCCCGGCATCGCCTTTGACGGCGCCACCGAGAATGTGCAAACCGTGCGGGGCCACATCTCCGCCACGGTCGGCCAAACCTATGACCTGGGCGCCGAAGTGAGTTGGACGGACGACGAAAAAACCTATCGCCGCTTTTACACCGTGCGCCTCACGGTGGGCGACATCACCGACTTTGAATTTGCTTCCGGCAGTCGCCTGCTCCGCCCGGAATTTCTCAGCCTTATGCAAACTTACAAATAACTTAGGAGGAAACGCATCATGAAAAAACTTATATCCACTTTTTGGCATTCATTCCTTTTCCTGGCACTTTCGCAGGTCATTACCCTGCCGGCTGCCGCGCAGGTTTCCAATAACCGATATACGAATGAGGGTACCGAGGCGGGCGAGGTGGCGTTCTCTCCGGTTAGTGAGGCGAGCACTTTCAGTAATATCAGCCGTGTGAATGACGGTATTACTAATAATTATGCCACGGCTACATCCCGCGGTAGTGCTACTCTGGTGTTACAACTGAGTCGCAGCGCTGCTCCCACCAAACTGGAGATTTGGAGTAGCAATAGTACTAACCGCCCTACGGCTGCCACAGTGTATGGCGGCGCGAGCGCAGATGCGTGCAACACGCAAATTGGTCAGGCAAATTCTTTACGTTTCAGCAACAATCGTGCCACAATCAGTCTGAATACGGACGGTGCAGAATATGCGTATGTGCGCATCTCTTTCACAAATGCTCGTAATTACATCCGTATTTATGAGGTGGAACTCCATGATGATTCGCCGGCGCAGCTCGCGAAAATCCAGCATAAGCCTGCCAAGTGGTTTGACGTGATGGAGGACCTTGGGCTGTCCGAGGCCTCTGTGGGTACGTTCAGTCATGACAAGCCGTGGTTTGAAACCACCATGGCGCTGGCCGACGGGCAGATTCAGGCCGCCCATACGTATATTGACACCATTTACGTACACAAGGGGAGTACGGTAGACCTCTACCTGCCTGACCGCTCCAGTACTAATACCGGCAATGATGAAAACAGCGTACAAACTTATCAGCGGTGGTACAGCTATCGCACGGACGGTACGTTTGAGACCAACCATAGCGAAGGCGCAGCTTATGACCTGCTGACGCCCATTGGAGGAACCACCCGAGACAACTATTATCGTTTACGGAACGGTTACGTAGGCTGGCCCATGTCAACCAACGCCCTCACGGCCATGACCTTTTACTATCCCACTGACGATCAGTTCGAGAGTTGGTTTGACAATCATGCAGATTATGACAATGACTGGTACGTAGTGGCGTGCGACGTGTCGGGTTATACCGACTTTTGGCAGAACTATCCCGGCGAACAGCCTGATGTGCGGCAATCCCGTAACAAGTTGGCCACGCTTTTTCGCAGCAACGGTTTCTATGAGCCTACGCTTACCCACCGCATCATATATTATATTGTGGGTGTGGATGACCATGCCGAGACCACGGCGTGGGAAAAAGGTCACGGTCGGCTGACTGATCGGGCCTATCAGGACGGCGGCAACGGCGCGGACACGAAATATCTGGAGGAATACACCATCAACTTCCCGGCTTCGCACGTGTCGAACAACACCGATGAGATGCTCGCCCTTTCCAAGGATGCTGTAGGCTACGCTATTCCCGGCGTGAGCAGGGGGCAGGATGTGAACTTCCTTACGGTGAGCATCGCGGAGAATTCCGCCGGCATCCAGTTAGTGCCGGCCCCGAATGAGAGCCGGAGCGACCGCGTCAGTGAAAACCGGCGTGTCATTCAGTTCCGTAAGCAAGGATTTAGTGCAAAAACTCCTTGGGAAGTGGATGACGGCTCCACCGCTACCGTGTTGGTGACCAAAACGGTGGGCGGGACCACGTACAACATCGCGCGTTTCCGCCTTACCTTTACGGCCGAGGACATTCCGCTGACGCAGCATCAGGTGGCCGAGCTTGACAAGACCAATTCGCAGTATACCAGAACAGATTGGTATTACCGGCAGCGCTCGCCGCAGTGGATGGATGCGAATCTGCAGTTGCTCACCTCGCTCGACTTTGATTATGATCCCGCGGTGGCCGACGATTACGGCCGGTCGTCGTACTTCCAATTCCCCATGAATTGGGACTATAGTAGCTATGCCTTTTTCGATGGCTCCTACAAGGGCGATTATCTGGGCGGTGAGGCCAGTCCGCTCGGAAATCAGTTCAGTCCGCGCTACGGCCAGTATTGCATTGTGAATACCTATGTAGGTTACGGTGATGCCGAAGCCAATCCCAAAAATCCGACGCCGCCCACCAACGTGGGCAAGCCTGGCGATGGCGGCTATTTCATGTACATCGACGTGTCTGACCGGCCGGGCGTGATTGCGCAGTTGCCGTTTGAGCAGAAACTCTGTCAGGGCTCGGAACTGTACGTTACGGCATGGGTAAAAAGTGCCGGTACCAACGCCGACAATTCAGCTGATGCCGGCCTGCTCTTCACCATATACGGCATCCGCACCGATGACCAAGGCAACGTAACGGAGCGCACGCCCATTTACCGCCACTCGAGCAGCCAAATCCGTACTACCACGTGGCTGGATACTCAGAACAGAAATCTGGGCATGGGTATCGGCACGAACGACTGGTACCAGCTTTACTTTTCGTTCATCAACTCCGATGCCGCAGCCGGCGAGTATGACTCCTACGTGCTGCAATTGGATAACAACTCCACCTCCAGCAACGGCGGCGACATTTATGTGGATGACATTCGCGTGTATCTCATGCAGCCTTCGGCCGAGGTGGCGCAGCTGGAAGCCACGTGCTCCAACCAGCGCACGCTCATGAACGTGCAGTTCGACTGGGAGCGCCTCACCTCGCGTCTTGGCGTGCAGGAGGGCGATACGGGCGAGGATGCCATTGACTTCTGCTTTGTCGACCAACTGATGTATAAAGAGTACCTCGACGCCCATCCCGGTGATGAGGCCGGCGCCATTGCGGCCGCTGCCGCCTTGGTAGGTAATAATGAAACCGGCGAGAGCGGTTATAACGGGCAGTTCACCCGCCTGTGGTTCAAGCAGCAATTTGACTCAAATACTGCGTATAAACCTGACCACCATCCGAATCTGGCCATTAATAACCCCAATAATGACAATGCCGCCGGCAAGTATTACTTTTATGGTCATACTGACGAGATGGGCCTGCGCCAACTGGTGGTTGACTTTTATTCGCAGCTCTCGCCCAACCGTGCTTACGTGATGCTCATCAAGCCCCGCATGGAGGCTGACGACACGTGGCCCAAGGCCGATGACTTTACGGGCTTTTTCGCTGACCCCTGCGCCATCAAGACGGAGTTCCGCGTTACGGCCCAGACGCTGCTGCGCGTGAACGGTGAGGTGGTCGATCCGGGCAGCGATTTCTGCAGCGGCCAGATTTTCAACTTCTCGGCCAACGTGCGTGTGCCGGTGGTGGGCGATGACGGCGCTACTGAAGAATATATTGAGGTAAAGGACGGCGTATGGTTCGACTGGTTCTTCGGCTCCGAACCCGAGTTCCTTATGCCGCAGGATAACTTTGGCGGCACTTCACTCATGGAGGCGCTGAGCCGCCTGCGCGACATTTATCCCGATGTCGACGAAACGCTGGAGGGCGTAACGGCCGGTATGCACGAGGACATTACCGGCCAGCAGGTAGTGCTCACGCAGGGACAGATTAACCTGATACGGCACTATTTGGAACTGCCGGGCCCTGAGGGCGGTGTGAACCACCGTCTGGTGCTCCGCCGCCAGAGCCTCGACATCACCCTGCTCGACACGCTCAGCCTGGTGGTACAACCCATTCCCACCCTCACGCCGCCGGAGTCAGTGGGCAGTATCGACCCGGACCTGTGGCAGCAAATCTGCTGGGACTACGTGCCCCTTGAGCTCAAGGCCTCGGGCGATGCCCCGCAGCTGCATGCCGGTTTCAACAACGTGCAGTATCCTGACGAAGACTTCAGCCCCGCCCTGCGCATCGGTCTGAAGCAGATTGAGGCGCTCAACAGCGCGCAGAACACCCTGCGCATCAGCCTGCGCGGCGCCAAAACCGTCACCGACGGCACCGACCACCTCGGCCTCATCACCTCGACCGAGGCTGACGACGTGTATGACAAGATTTATCTGGTCAATACGGATGACCCGGCCTATACCGACCTGTTCGGCACGGACTTCAACGAGTATTCGTTGCCCATCGGCACCATCACCTATCTGCATGCCCAGCCGTATGTGTCGGGGTCAAAGTATGATGACCGCATGAACGTGTACTTCGACACCCAAAGCACGGTTGACCTGGGTGGCAGCCGGACCTTCCGCTTCCAGCCCAAGGAGGGCTATACGTACACGTTTGCCGTGCATTTTGAGGAGAAATATTCCAATGATAGCCAGCAGGCCAACACTTGCTACGGCTCGTTCGTGGTGCCCATGAAGGTGGTGCCCGAGAACGTGGTGTGGCGCGGCGGTGCCCTGTCCAATTGGAACAACGATGCCAACTGGCAGCGTGCCGACCGGACCGAGCTGAAAAAGGAGGCTTCCGATAGCTATCCCACCAACGATGAAAACACCACCGCGCAGGGCTTTGTGCCGATGCTCTTCAGCAATGTGCTGATGCCCGCCGGCAGCCGCGCCCAGCTCTACATGGCCGGTTATACCGACGGCGGGGCCTGGACGGTCAGCCAGAACCGCCCTGCGGGCATGGAGGACCCCACGGAATACATTCAGTATGACCTCATGACCTACAAGGGCGAGGCGGCTGACGCCCAGTACACCACCGAGCGCTACCGCGTGAACATCTGCCGCGACATCCACTTTGAGACCGGCGCGCAGCTGCTGCATGCCGAGCAGCTCATTTACGGCAAGGCGTCAACCGATGTGGAGATTACTCCCGGCCGGTGGACGGCCCTGAGCACCCCGCTGCGCGATGTGGTGGCCGGCGACTGGTACGTGCCCAGCCAGACGGGCCAGGAGGATGCGGAATACTTTACGGACATTACGTTCAGCTCCACCACTAACAACCGCCTCAAGCCCGCCATTTACCAGCGCATTTGGGCTGATGGGGCCAAAATCGTGAAGCAGGGCGGCAGCACTACGCCCGCGTCGTTTGAAGCCGCGTGGAGCGCCGTGTACAATGATGCCCATGTGCCCTACGTGCCCGGTTCGGGCTTCTCGCTCAAGGCCGCGGCCGTCAACCCGGAGCAGAACCTGCTGGTGCGCCTGCCCAAGGCCGATGCGCAGTATGACGATGACGTGGCCACCGGCTCTGCCCCCAGCCGCACCAACGCCGGACGCCTGCTCGTTACCGGCCTGCTGGACCGCAGCAATCCGCTGCACTACAATCCGCAGGAGGCCGTGACGGCCACGCTCACCCCCTCGCCCGCCACCACGCCCGACGGCCCCCGCTACCTCATGGTGGGCAACCCGTATATGGCGCCCATGAGCATGCAGGCCTTTGTGGAGGGCAATTTGGCGAGCGGCGCCATTACCCCCGCCTATTGGGTGGAGCAGGCTGACGGCAGTGTGCTGAGCGATACGTATGACGATGAAACCGACAGATGGACGCAGCCCGACGTGCTCATTCCGCCTTACGGTGTGGCTTACGTGCAGGTGGCTGACGCCAATGCTGCCGCC
>ERZ779877.1523-NODE-1523-length-19550-cov-6.044883_pt1 | contig 19550 bp, 21 predicted proteins | sample MGYA00511556_ERZ779877 | MGnify/ENA primary metagenome ERZ779877 (study PRJEB29588, sample SAMEA2159338) | human gut metagenome | biome: human gut; feature: human-associated habitat; material: faeces | place: Denmark | collected 2008/2010 ...
CGTCGGGACGGAAGAGATGCCGTTGAATGTGGTGACGACCGGCGCACTGAGCTTTTCAGCCAGCTCAATGACCTTGCCGCCGCAATGGCTCATCTTCACACCGTTGCCGCACCAGATCGAGACTTTTTTGTACCCTGCAAGCTTGCTTATTATCGCATCTATCTTCGCGTCGGAGAGCTCTATGGCCATGTCCGCACAGTAGCTCTCCACGCTCTGGGGTGTGTAGTCGCACTCGCCTTTTTCTATAACGTCTCTGTAAAAATCGACAACGACAGGGCCGGGACGGCCGGTCATTGCCACGCGGTATGCCTCGCGCATTGCCCAGACGACGGCGTCGGGATGGCGCACGGGGATATATTTTTTCACTATGCTGGAAAACAGCTGTTCATGGTCAGCTTCCTGCGCGTCGCCGCGCCCTGCACCGGCGAGCGTGTTCTGAAACACGAACGCTATGAGCGGGCTGGAATCTCTCAGCGCGCCGCCGATGGAGGTTATAAGATTCGTCGCCCCCGGACCTGTTGTGGCGAGGCAAAGACCGGGTTTGCCGGTGAGCCGCCCGTACACGTCGGCAGCACCGGCGGCTACGCCCTCGTGCCGGGTCTGGATAAAGCGTATATTTGATTCACGCAGCGCGTCAGTGAAATACAGCGTCTGGCCACCGGGAATGCCAAAAACGAATTTTGCTCCCTGTTCTTCAAGTACCTTGATCGCAGCAACTGAAGTCTTCATGTTTTTCTCCTTCTGATTTTGAAAATTGTATTATTGTTAATACAATAATGCTTAAAATTTTTCCGCATACTTAGAGACTTTTTTCAAAGCTGCCTCTGTATCAGTGTGCGGAATTAGAAAATGCCGGTTCGGTGTTACTCGGAAAAACTGTCAGCGAGTGCGGCAAGCGTGTCCACTGCCTGCTGCTCGTCCTCCCCGTCGGCGGAGATGACGACGGTCGTACCCATAATGAAGCTCTGCGCAAGTACCATGATGATGGACTTCGCGTTCACCGGCTTCTCGCCGGGTCTGTTCACGGTTATCTTCGACTTGAAGCCCGCCGCGCAGCGGGTGAACTCGGACGCCGGACGGGCGTGCAGCCCGGTGGGGTTTTTGATGACGATCTCTTTTACGGTCATGGTGCTCCTCCTTATAAAAGTGCTTTTACTTCTTCCTCTGTGGTGCAGCTCAGTGCTTTCTCTGCAAGCTGGCGCGCCTTATGTGAGTCAAGATTGCATATCGCTGATTTCACGGATGCAACGGCGGATGGGTTCATGCTGAGCTTCTCCATACCCATGCCGATCAGAACCGGGACAATCTTCGGGTCGCCGCCGAGCTCGCCGCAGATGCCTACGGTCTTTCCCCTTGCGGCAAACGCCTTGATTATCATATTGATGAGACGCAGCACTGACGGGTGATAGCTCATGTAATACGGACGGACGATGGGGCTCATGCGGTCGACAGCCATTGTATACTGGCACAGGTCGTTGCTGCCGATGCTGCAAAAATCGCATTCCTCTGCCGCCTCTTCCGCCATCAGGGCGATGGACGGCGTCTCTATCATTATTCCTATCGGCACATCGCGCCGGTACGCCGTGCCCTCGCGCTTAAGCTCATCGCAGACGTCGCGGCAGAATGCCTTTGCCTTGCGTATATCCTCAATGCTGTTGACCATGGGGAACATTATCCAAAGGTTGCCGTTGACCGCAGCGCGGAACGCCGCGCGCAGCTGAGTGCGGAACAGCCCCGGCATCGCAAAGCACAGCCGAAGCGCACGCAGCCCGAGAAACGGGTTGTCCTCCTGCGGAATGGTTATGCAGTCGGTCTTCTTATCGCCGCCGATGTCCAGCGTGCGCAGTATTACCGGGCGCGTGCCGAAGTAGCGGAGTGTACGGGAATATATCTCGTACTGCTCATCTTCGCTTGGCAGCTCCTTTCTCGACAGATACAGAAACTCGCTCCTGAATAGCCCCACGCCGTCCACATACGGCAAAAACGGGCGGTAATGCGTGTCATCCGGGTCGCCGATATTGAGGTTGACGCTGATGCGCTTTCCGTCGAGAGTTACCGGCTGCATGGGCAGGAACGCACGCTCATAGTCCTGAACGCGCTTGAACTCCTCCTGCTTATCCCGGTAAAGCGAAAGCTGTTCTGCACTCGGCTTTGTGATGAGTATGCCCTCTATACCGTCGAGTATTGCCTCCATGCCATCCGTGACATCGCCGAGTATGCCCGGAATGCCGAGCACCGCGGGAATGCCGAAACTGCGGGCGAGGATCGCGGTGTGGGAAGTCATGCCGCCCACCTCCGTCACGATGCCCGCAACACGTGAACTGTCAAGCGTGACGGTCTGCGACGGGATAAGGTCATGCGCGACAAGCAGAGTGTTCTCCGGCAGGTCGGCAAGGCTGACCGCCGGGGGAGCGTTCAGGAGCGCCCGCTGAAGCCGGTCCGACACATCCTTGAGATCCGCCGCGCGCTCGCGCATGAGCGAGTCTTCCATGCCCGCGAACACCTCCGCGTACATATCGTATATCGACGCGACTGCCCATTGCGCGCACTTGCCTTCTTCGAGTATCGCGGTCTCGACTTCTTCGCGCACCTGCACGTCCTGCAGGATATCTATGTGCGCTTGGAAAATTTTGGCCTTGTCGGCGTCGTGCTGGGCGCAGTGCTCGTATACCTCTTCAAGCTGCTGCCCTGCCTTCACGATCGCCGCGCGGTAACACTCTACCTCCTCGCGGCGCAGCACCTCATCGAGGTGCTTCTCTTCCACCGGCAGGCTCTGGTCGTTGTAACAGAATATGTTCGCGATCGCAACACCGCGCGATGCGGCGCATCCTTGATATTTCATGCCTGTGCTCTCCTGTTTAATAATTATTCGTATCAGCTTATGTAGTCTGCCAGTTCTCTCAGTGAGCCCACACGCACCGCGCATGGGACGGAGTCTGCCGCACCGGGCTTTTTGAAGCCCTCGCCGCACATCAGCGGGATGAAGTCCACGCCCGCTGCCGCTGCCGACTGCCCGTCATTGGGGCTGTCGCCTATCATGACAGCTTCGTTCTTGTCGGTGCACCCAAGCGCTGCGAGACATTCGTTTATCATCCTCGCTTTGTCTGTGAGGGAGTTGTCCAGATCCAAGCATATATGATCGGTAAGCTTATCCATACCTGTTGACTGCAAGGTTTTTGTGGCGAGCTGGTGCTGCTTGAGCGTTGCTATGGCGCTTTTATAGCCCAGCGCGCGTATTTTCCGAAGGAGCTCGAACGCGCCGTCGAAGACTCTGGTCTTGTCCGTACCCACGTCGAGGTAGCAATCGCGGTAGACGCGCGTCATTTCGTCTGTCTCCTCCGGTGCCGCACCGTAGTATTTTATGAAAGACTCTTTCAGCGGCGGGCCGATAAATCCGCGAAGCTCCGCCATGCTGAGCGGTGCAAGCCCCATGCGCTTCTCCATTTCCTGAAGCGCGGCTATTATTCCGTCGGTACTATCCAGAAGTGTACCGTCCATGTCGAAAATAAAATATCTATACATCATAAAATCATCAAAAAGTCGAGGGCGTTTTTACTTATACTTTCCGCCGCTTCCCGCTTTTGCCTGCGGGAAGCGGCACGCAATGATGGAGAGAAAAGAGAGGCGTAATAGGCTGGTTCAGAGAAGCTTCCAGAGCTTCAGCGCATTCGTGCGGAATATTTTGTCCTTTGCTGCGTCGTCCAGCTCGTAGTAATCGAACTTCACGATCTCGCTGCCGGGGTACTTGTAGGGCCAGTCGGTAGCGAAGATGATGCGGTCGGGACCAAGCTCGTCGAGCGCTTTTTCTATAACAGGTATCTCGACCTGACCTGCGGTGTCGACATAGACATTCGGCAGTTCCTTGACGCACTCGACACAGCCGTAGCCGAAGTCAAGATAGCCGATGTGCGCGAAGACAAACGTCGCTTTCGGGTGACGCTTTGCGATCGCCGCCCACTGTTGCGGCAGGGACAGCGGTGCCGTGCCCGTATGGCAGAGGATGGGGACGTCATAGGGCTCGATCGCCTCTATGATGCCGTCGAGAGCGCTGTTGTTGTCGGGGAAATAACCGTGCTTCCATGAGTGGAACTTGATGCCGCGCATACCCGGAGTATCCAGGCAGCGGCGTACTTCGTCTATCGCCTTTGGCTCTCTGGGATTTATATAGCCGAACCCGACGATGCGGTCGGGGTGGTCTTTAACGGCTTGCATCACACGGTCGTTCAATTCGGGAGTGAGCACGCCGTTGAGGATGGACAGTCCGGATCTCTCAATGTCAAAGCGATCCATTGAACGCAGCAGATCGTCTACGGTATAGTTCGTGCCGCGGCTGCTTTTGCCCATATGGACATGGAAATCATTGATCATTTTTACATACCTCCTGAGTTTTTCTTTGAAAAGTCCCATGTATCAGCCGATTCTTCGGCTGATACATGGGAGGGACAGATCACATAATGCCGAGATAGGTGCAGGCGATGGCAAAGAGCATGATGATGAGCATCAGCAGTATTGCCGACACCTTACGCTTGCTGAGCACCTTGTACACGCCGAAGGTCAGCAGTACGGGCAGCAGCGCGGGCAGAAGAGAGTCGAGGGTCTGCTGGATGTTGATGGTCGCGTCGCCTGCGGTGTAGACGATGTTCAGATTAAACGCCACATTTGACACAACAAATCCGCCTATGACGATATACGCCGCAACGGAAGCAAGCTCCGTGATCTTGTTGATGAGACCGGACTTCTGGAGGTCAGCAACAAGCTGGACGCCCTTCTCGTAACCCTTGAATACGCCGAGATAGCGCACGCCGAGGGTGATAATGGACATACCGATGAGGAACAGCAGCGGTCCGAGCACACTGCCGGAAAGTGCCAGCGAGCAGGCGATACCGGCAAGGATCGGGCGCGCGGTGCCGTTGATGAGGCTGTCGCCGAGCGCGGCGAGCGGTCCCATGAGCGCGGTCTTGGTGGAGTCGATGCTCTCAGGCTCGATGTCCTTGTCCACAACGAGGCGCTCTTCCATTGCAGCGGAAACGCCGATGGGGATGGAGGCGACCATGGGCTGGGTGAGGAACATCTGCATATGACGGTCGATGGCTTCCTGCTTCTCCTCGGGAGTGTCGTAGTATTTCTCAATGATGGGGCTCATCGCGTGGGTGAATCCGATGTTCTGCATGCGCTCAAAGTTGAGGCAGCTTCTGATGAAGAACTGGCCGCGATATACGTGCCAAAGGTCTTTTCTGGTCAGTCTCTGATCCGTGTTTTTCATTTAAGCCGCCTCCTTCATGTAGTCTGCGCGGACTTGTTGTCGATGAAGTAGTTGTGCAGGAAAACACAAGCCACAGCAATGACGCCTATGCCCACGTTGTTGATGCCGAGGAACGCCGCGGCAATATAACCAATGACGAAGTACGGCCATAGTTTCTTGCATTTGATGGTGGTCAGCAGCATACCAAAGCCGACCGCCGCGAGCATTCCGCCGCCGTTTGCGAAGCCGGCGAGAAGGGTAGTGGGGAGCTTGTCGATGAATGCCACGACGTACTCTGCGCCATAGAACACGGCAAAGAACGTGGGCAGGCCGTAGAACACGGCGTTGAGTGCCAGCGCAATGTAGTTGCCCCAGCGGACGCGGTTGAGGTCTCCCTTTTTGCTGCCGCGCTCGACCCAGTGCAGGATCGCAACGTTGACGACGCTGTACTGAAGAGTGTTCATGGTCTGGCCGATGAGTGCCACGGGGATAGCTGTCGCAATGGCGACCTCGGTGCCGCCGCCGCTGAGTACGGCGGTCGCCGTCGCTATTGCCGCGGACAGCGTGACATCAGGTGCCACGGCAGTGCCGACGAACACGGACGCAAGGAACATAAGCTCGACGGTCGCGCCGACGATAAGACCTGTCTTGAGGTCTCCCATGATGATACCTACTACGGTACCGGTGATGATTGCTCTCGTGGTCTGCAGCTGTAAAGTCTGTTCATCGATCATTGCCCATGTGACCCACAGCGCCACAAGAAGTGCCTGGACGAAAAGCATTTTCAGTCCTCCTTTTCTATTTTCTAAACGAGTTCCCGCCCTTTCTCTCGAACAGGACCCAGATAGACAAAATTATTTGAGCATATCCGCCATGTTCTGCGCCTTTTCGGACGGAACGATCTGAATCTCCAGTTCTATTCCCCTGTCTCTCAGCGCTTTGTACTCCGCGATATCCTGCTCATTGAGCCATACGCTCTTGGTATATTTCTTCCGCCCGCTGCCGGAGCTGACGTTGCCGACATTTATTTTGTCTATGCCTACATCTTTCTCCATCAGGCGCAGCGCCGAGGCGGAATTGCGCATGATCAGCAGCACTTTTGATCTGTCCAGACCGCCGCTCGTCAGCAGCTCGGCCGCCTGATCGATGGTTTTGATCTCCAGCTTGATGTTCGGCGGGCACGCCATTTCAAGCATCATCTTTTGAAGCTCGTCTTTTGCTGCCTTGTCGTCCGCCACGATTATCGTGCTGCACCGCAGTACATTTATCCATGACGCAACGATCTGCCCGTGGATCAGCCTGTCATCTATTCTGACATGTCCTATTTTTTCCATTGGTAAAGGCTCCTCTCCTTTTTATAATGTTATTTCGCGGATGGAGAACTTGCCTATCTCGATAAGCTCGTCTATGGAATCGGCAAGAGTCTCTCCGTTTGCTTTGCTTTCAAAAAACTGCGCCAGCAGCGGGATGCTCAGCCCCGCCACAACTCTCAGCTTCGGGTTCTTGGCTTTCATTACAGTCGCCGCGTTGCAGGGACTCCCGCCCTTGATGTCCGTAAGCACGAGAATCTCTTCGCACTCTTCCAGCCGTTTTATAGCCTGAGTAAAGCGCTCCAGCAGCAGCTCAAGACTGTCCCCCGGACGAAAGCCTATTGTTTCGACCTGCTCCTGTTCGCCCACGAGCAGCTCTGCCGCTTCCAGCGCACTTGCCGCAAGGTCACCGTGAGTTGCGATTATCAATCCTGTCATGTTCGTCTCCTTTTCCCTGCATTTGGCTGTTTGAGTATAATTTCGTATTTGCTATATCTTTTAATGGCTCTTAAATTGTCTTCGTTTTGTATTGTATCAGAACAGCAAGAATAATACAAGCCCACAATTGTATTATTCTTGTATCTTTAATTGCCAAAAATTTTGTATTGTTTTTGTCTATTCTGCAAGTTTTCACTTTTTCGACGGGAAACCCGCGCTTTTTCTAATTTTCAAATTGACTTTTCACCTGTTTTATGCTTACATATATTTATATATGTTTTATTTATAATTTTTTGATATATTGCGGCATCGCCGCATGGAGGAATGTATGCGCAGTCCAGTTGATCACGAATATCCCGTTCCGCTTTATTGGCAGGTCGCTGAGGCGATCAAGCGCCAGATCGCAGACGGTGTGCTCAACCCAGGGGACAAACTCCCGACGGAAAAATGGCTCACGGAGAATTATAAAGTCAGCCGTGTGACTGCGAGAAAAGCGGTTCAGACACTCATTGATAACGGTACGCTTGAACGTGTCCGCGGCGAGAGCCCTACCATTGCATACCCGCATATGAGCCGCCAGACCAACCGTCTTGCGGGTTTGTCTGAGGACCTGAAAAAAATGGGGCACACCCCCGGCGCGCTGATCCTGTTATGCGCGCGTGAAACCGCATCTCCCTATGTCGCCGCTAAGCTTAATATTGAGGTGGACGCGCCGGTCTTCCGCCTGCGCCGCCTGCGTACGGCGGACAGTATTCCTCTTGCCATTCACGACTGCTGGTACCCGCTGAAGTATTGCGGCAGTTTCCTCACGGAAACGTACCATGCCGATTCCGTGTACAAGCTGCTGGAGGAGAACGGGTTTGAGCTTGTCCACGCCACGCAGACGGTCTCTGCGAAAAATGCCTCCCGTAAGGAAGCGGAAATGCTCGGCATACAAGACGGCAGCGCCCTTCTGCACGTTGAGCGCGTGTCCTATACTGCGTCCAATATAGCCATGGAACTGTCTGACATGCTCTATAACCCCGTGCGCTACGATCTGCACATGGAGCTGAACAGATAAGTCGTTTCCCATAACTGCAAAAAAGTCCTGAAGCCGCAAGGTTTCAGGACTTTTTCGGTTCTATGTCAATAGTTGGGGTACTCGGGTAAGCCCGGGTGCTCCAACTTTCAGCTTAATACCAATATTTACGCTCATGTCATGGAAAAAGCCGATCAAAAGGCCGCCGATATACTCGCAGAAATATGTATACAAATCCGCACACTTATCGCAGCGTAGCGATAACGCAGGACGTGGCAGCAATGCTGAAGCAAAAGAAAGCCGATGACAACGGCAGGAGCGAATACGTATTCAGTTCTGAGACCGGCGGGCCGATCTCGCCGGACAGCGTACTGAATATGCTGCATCGTGTGCTTGACCGTGCGGGACTGCCGAGGCTTCGCTTGGTACTGTCAAGAATTATGCGCAAAAAAGTTTGCAGACTCCGGCTAAATGAAGTCAGCCAGCAATAGAGACGTCGTTCAAGCCCGTCTCTAAGTGCTTCATATTCATGTATTTCTTGTTGCCCCACTGAGTTCCCGCCACATGGCGAAGCCTCGCGCAGGAGCTGCGCAATGGCAGATAACTATTTCATAGTCATTGATAGAGAAAAAGTATTCGTGTCCGAAGAGGTTTATAAAACATATCAGCAGATGAAACGTCAGGAGCGAACACAGTCAGAGAAAGATGCTCGCAATGGGCGCATCAGTTATGAGATGTTCACCACCGAAACTATACAGGGAGAGGATCTGCTATGCGATTCATTACAGCCAAGCATTGAAGAGACTGCGCTCTCTGCCGTCATGTGCTGCAAGCTGTACAAATGCTTGGATATGCTGCTCCCCGCAGAGCTAGAACTCATAAACAGAATTTATTTTCTGGGATATTCGTTACGGCAGTTGTCCGCAGAAACTGGTGTTCCATACATGACGGTCCAACACCGAAAGGTAAAAATTCTTGCGAAGCTGAAAAAACTTATGGAAAGCTGAAAAATATTCCGTACAACCATCGTTTCATTCGCCTATAAAGGGTGAGGGGATTTTTTCTTGCCGGAGCAAAAATTTTTGACCGTGCAAAATTATAGAGGTGTGTTTTGATATTTTTGTGAGCTAATAAGTGAAGGGAAAATCATAGTCGCAAAAGTTTACAAAGAATTTTTTCGAGTTGGTTGTAAAAAAGCCTGAAATTATCCCTTATTCTTATGAGGGGAAAAATCTCTTCGTATGCACGGAACCTTGAAAATTGAATACCCATCGCCAGAGATGATACTCACCGGAGAAGTAACGCAATGAAGCGACGTTGAGCGTGCCAAGGATGACGCAAAACGCTGTGTTGGTCAAGCAAGGCCGCAGGGCAGGAACGGCTATGGCGTATGGCAGAAAAAGCAGGAAGAAGGTGGTCGAAAGAAAAATGTATGCCGCCAAACTGCTGCAACAGTTCAGCGGCACGCTGCGTTTCGGAAAACGCAGATTCCATCTGCGAGCAAGTCTAACAGAGAGGCTTCCGAAACACAAGATATTTTTTTGAATTTTTGTAGGAGGTTGAATGTGAGAAAGAAGAAATTACATCGAGAACCCACGAAAAATTATTTTCCGCTGCCGAATTGTATCTACCAGCTTGGATTGTCGGCTGGAGCGATTGCCGTCTACGGTTATCTGCTCTACATAGAAAACCGCGAAACTTGTCAGTGTCACGCAAGCTATGCCACCATCGGCAATGCTGTCGGGATGAGCCGCAATACAGTGCGTAAGTACGTACAAGAACTTGAACGGCGTAGGCTCATCCTCACAGAGCGCACAACGATCGTCACTCGAGACGGGCGCACACAAAACGGAAGTCTGCTCTATACGATCTTACCTATACAGTTGGTCGTCGAGCAATTCTATCAGGAGCAGTTCAATGCTGCGGACATTGCACGAGAGCAACAACGCATTGAAAAACTCATGGTGCAGAGGAACGCTGTGTACTAACACACACGCAAGCCTCGCCTGTGTCCGCACGTGAGGCGCTGTGTGCGCTTTTACGGAGACGGGTGGAGCGTGGATACCCCGGCAGAAGAATGTGCGGCGTTTGGGGCGTTTTCGCGGCATTTTCGTCCGGGTGCGCCCGTTCGAAAATGGCACTATGATAAAGGGAGGTACACCCAAGGGCGCACCTCCCACCCACAAAGCCCCGCAACGCGGGTCTTTTTCGACGTTCGGGCAAGGTACACATTTTCAAGAAGCTCAAAAATTCAGGTGAACGCAGAGCCGCGAAACGCCCTTGTTTCAAGGAATTCGGCGGTTCTTTGCGTTCGTGGAGGAGATGATAGAAATAAGCACAGAAAACGTAAAACGCATAGTTGTTTGGCTCAAACCGGAGCTGTTATCCCGCGTGGACGGTTGGCTCGAAACTGCCAACTGCAAAAACAGAAGTGAGTTCATCAGCAAGGCTCTCAGATTTTATATGGGATACCTTGCAACAGACGATGTCAGCTCATACGTCTGCGAGTCTGTCTCACAAAATATTCGTGGGATGCTGTCAGAGAATACGAACAGAATCTCAAAGCTCATGTTCAAGTGGAGTGTGGAGCTCAACATGATGATGCACATAGTCGCAGCACACTTCAAGGATGACGTCTCTGACCTGCGTGCTCTGCGGGGTTACTCCGCGGATGAGGTAAAACGTACATACGGAAACATTTCTTTAGATACCGCTCTGGATATTCAGCGCGGCAACTTTGATGACTGATGGCCGGTGTGTTTTTCTCTTCGCCATATCTCAAAGGAGGAAAGCAGTCGGCAAAGCTTGCGAACCTCACGAAGTATATTTCAACGCGCGAGGGTGTCGAGCTGCTCAAAGATACCGACAGCGACTTGCCCGCAACAAAACAGCAGCAGGATTTTATATCTCGGCTGCTCAAAACGTTTCCGGATACTCGTGAGATGCCGGAGTATGAAGATTACAACGCGGAGCATTCTCAGAAAAACGCGGCAGAGTTTATCTCTCAGGTTCAGGAGAACTATGCATATCTGTTGGGCAAGCGCGAGAACTACGTTGACTACGTCGCAAACCGTCCCGGCGTGAAGAAGCTCGGAGAGCACGGCCTATGGAACGCAGACGGCAAAGTGCCTGTGCTGCAAAAGGCAGTTGATGAAGTGGCTCATCATCTGGGCAACGTCTGGACACCGGTCATTGCGATACAACGTTCAGATGCGGAACGTCTTGGATATATTTTCCGGAGTACCTCACAGTCTATAAGAAGTTCTCCTCTGAAAGCGGCTTGACAGTGTTGGAAACGGCACCGCTGCCGCAGGATGTGGTAAAGCTGGGAGCAGACGGCATCAATCATCTCTGGCGGGAGAAGAAGCTGCGTGCGGTTGGGATAAAGAGGGCGCAGCCCCTGGTAGAAGCCGCACAGAACAGCATCGGACTCGACGGCGGTGTATGTGCCCGCATGGAAATGCAGATGCTTTTGGAGGATTACAGAGTGAAAGAGGTACAACTGGAAAAGGCAACCGCAGTATTGGAGGCGGAAACGCTGAAGATACCGTATACTGAGAAGCTGCTTTCCATCAAGGGGGTAGGACTCATTACAGTGGCTGGATTTCTGTCGGAGGTGGGTGACATACGACGCTTCGACTCACCGAAGCAGATCCAGAAACTGGCCGGACTGGAATTGAAAGAGAACAGCTCCGGTAAGCATCAAGGCAGAACCTCCATCAGCAAACGCGGCAGAAAAAGGCTGAGGAAGATTCTGTTTCAAGTCATGCTGCCCATGATTCAGAACAATGCCGAGTTCCGTGAGGTATATGAATACTTCACGACTAGACAGAAAAATTCTCTCAAGGGCAAGCAGGCCATCATCGCAGCAGGCTGCAAGCTGATTCGGGTATTTTATACCATTTTGAAACATGGTGTAGATTACGATCCGCAGAAGCTGAGGATGGATATTATCCGTCCGGAGTCAGCGGCAGCTTGACAAAGAAACCCTGTAACCGGGAAGCGTCCGCCAGTTCAATGGTGCCGGGGTGCAGGAATGCAAGTTCAACAAATACAGAGCCGGTAGCCGCAAAGAGTTACACCAGGGGACAACGATCCCGTGTAGGAGTATCTGCGGCACACAACTGTGGACAGGCAGAACGAAGGAATTGGGGACACCGCCTTGAGCGGACGATCCCGTTACATGGGAGGTTTGCTGCCGCAGGAAGAGTGGATGATACAGAAGACCGTCACATAGTAAACAAGACGTTCTATTTGTCATACCCATTTTCCCCCGTAAGCCGCACAAACCGTTATGATTTGATGCAGGCTGATGTCCACTGACTCTGGCAGATGTTGAGTAACCTGATTCAATTGTTACCATAGATTATCTAAAAAGGGTAATCTTGGAACTGTTGCACAAAAATATTTAGGGAGGAACATATTTGAACAAAACAAAATACACGAACTACGATGACCTGCCGCTGATGCTGTCCGTATTGGATGTAACCTCCGTCCTCGGCATATCTCGCGCAGGTGCGTATGAACTTGTGCGCAGTGACGGCTTCCCATCACTGCGTATCGGCTCCCGCATCGTCGTGCCAAAAGAAAGATTCATAGACTGGATAAACGCAAACGCGGGTGCTTAAAATTTGCGCCGCAATATTCAAAGAAAAAGCAGAAAAAGCTCCGAAAAGTTTCTCTGGCTATTTCGGAGAACTTGTGGTATTTGTGTTTGCTGCGAAAGGGGATGAAAAAATGGCAAAGAAACGAGCAAACGGCGAGGGCAGCATACGCAAGCGCAGCGATGGGCGCTGGGAGGGGCGCTATACAGCAGGTCGGAATCCTACGTCCGGCAAGCCTATATACAAAAATGTCCTCGGCAAAACTCAGGCCGAGGCTAAAGAAAAACTCAAAATCGCATTGGCAGAGTGCGAGAAGATAGATGTGTACAAATCCTCGCAGTACACTGTCGGCGAATGGATGGACGTATGGTTTGAAAACTATGCTACGATCAAGGTTCGCCCGTCGTCGCACCAGACATATAAGGGATACATCAAGCACCATATCAAACCTCACATCGGCAGCATACCACTCAGCAAACTGACTACACTTGACCTGCAGAAGCTATACAAAAAACTTATGAAAGCAGGACGAGTAGATCGCATCGAGGCAAAGAAGCAGCCGAAAGGACTGAGCGCTAAAACAGTGCGCAATCTGAATCAAATCATCTCGTCGGCAATGGACATGGCAATTGAGCAAAAGCTCATCGCTGTAAATCCAACGAGCAAGTGTGCTCTTCCTAAAGTCGAACACCATGAGATGAACACGCTGACGCAGGATCAGCTCGCGACATTCCTTGCAGAAGCACGGCGGTCAGACGTGTACGAGATGTACTACACGGAGCTCGCGACCGGGCTGCGCCGTGGTGAACTCCTCGGGTTGAAATGGAGCGACATAGATTTCAAAGATAATGTTATCCGCGTCCGCCGACAGGTGGCGCGGATAGATGGAAACGTAGTTGAGGCTCCGCTGAAAACCAAGAACGCTTATCGCTGCGTGGCGATAACGCAGGATGTGGCAGCTATGCTGAAGCAAAAGAAAGTCGATGACAACGGCAGAAGCGAATACGTATTCAGCTCCGAGACAGGCGGACCGATCTCACCGGACAGCGTACTGAATATGCTGCACCGGGTGCTCGACCGCGCGGGACTGCCGAGGCTTCGCTTCCACGATCTTCGTCACACATTTGCAACCCTGGCTTTGCAGAACGGAGTAGACATCAAAACGGTCTCTGGGATGCTCGGTCACTACTCCGCAGGCTTCACGCTCGACACATACACCCACGTCACAACGCTCGCCCAGACCAAAGCCGCCGAAACGATGGGCGGACTGCTTACGAATGCAGTAAGGTAAAACACAGAAAGATGCAGAGCGGCACTAACTGCTCTGCAATCCAGCTTTTTCTAACGTAGTTAATAATCTGACTGGGCAGGTACGATACCACGTTGGCGAAGCATATCAACCCCATTGACAAGAACCACACTAGAAGCTTACAAACGCTGTGCCAAGAATAACGCACCATAGGAAGCGGCTTACGAGTTTTATAGATACAGACTAAAACTATTACCTCCTGCAATTTCAGTACTACAGAAAAATTTTTTGAAACGGGCCAGCAACATGTTTACTTTTTGCAACGTTGATGTATAATATAAACGGAAGGAGGCATGGATTATGTTTAGTAAAAATCTGCGGTACTACCGTCTTAAAAACTCTATGACTAAGAAGGAATTGGCAGAGAAGAGCAACTTGACCTCCATGGCAATTACCAATTATGAGAATGGAACTCGAAATCCCAGCATGGATATACTGAAAAAGTTGGCCTCAGTTTTGAATGTACGTGTTTCTGACTTTCTTGCCGTCCGAAATGACAACTTGGTATTTGCTCACGGTGAATTTCGTAAGGCTTCGACCCTTCCAGTAGCAAAACAAGATTACGTGCGGGAGTCGGTCGAAGAATATTTCAGTCGTTTCTACACTGCAGTAGAGCTCCTCGGTGGTGAGGTCTTACCAGAGGCTCCTGAGTGCCATGTTCTTTCACTAGTTGGTAATATTGAAGATGATGCAAATGCAATGCGTAAGCACCTCGGTATCGCTGAAGATGGTCCGGTGAATGATCTTATTACTACTCTGGAGAACAAAGGGATTTTGGTCTATGTTTGTGATATTGAGGGCAATAAATTTTCTGGCATGAACGGTTTTGTTAATGATCGACCGTATATTATCATTAACGGAAGAATGAGCCCAGAACGTAACCGGTCAACAATTGCACATGAATTGGCGCATCTGGTCTTTGCGTGGCCAGAACATATGGACGAAAAAGAAGTAGAATCTATTGCTACCGCTATTGCAGGCGCATTTTTGTTCCCTCAAGCGGATGCAATACGCGAGCTGGGTATTCACCGAAATCGTGTTACCAATGATATGAGCCTTGTTTGCCAAGAATACGGTATTTCCATGTACCTGTTAGTTAAGAGGGCACAAATAGCAAAAATCATTTCTCAAGATGCTGCCAAGCGATTTTATATATTTGCTAACGGACTCGGATGGCACACTAACGAACCAAGTCGTATTAAGCCAGAAAAGCCAATTCTTTTCGAGCAACTTGTTTTTCGAGCTGTAAGTGAGAGGGAGATTAGTATACAACGTGGGGCAGAGCTTCTGAAGATACCTTATAATGATGTGGTTTCACACTGCTGCTTTAATGAGGGATAATCCATGGAGTTTGTCAGTAGCGATACGAATGTATGGATTGATTTTCGGGTTATATCGCGATTAAGTCTCCCATTTCGCCTCCCATACACGTACATCATGTATACAGAATCCATTACTTCCGAGTTGCTAAATCCCGTTGGATTTCAGGATGACCTGATGGCAGCAGGATTAGTTGGCGTGGATATCACAATCGAAGAGTTTATGCTGGCAGAGTCTTGGGGCGGCGTATACCCCAAACTGTCAGTTCAGGATCGTATTGCTCTCGCAATTGCAAAGGAGCGCAAAATTGTTCTTTTGACTGGTGATATGGCACTAAGGAAAGCAGCAAGCAAAGAAAATGTTTCTGTTTTAGGAACGATTGGTGTTCTGGATAAGCTATTCAGTGGTAAGTACATATCACGTGATGAGTATATAGAATGTTTATCAGAATTGCAAAAGCACAATGGTGGCGAGGTTAGGCTTCCACCTACGGAGTTGCAGAAAAGATTAGACAGCTTTCAGTAAAAGGTCAAGGGTGCAATATTAGATAACTGATGATATTCCACCACTCGATATTAAACAGCTTTCCGATCCTATCACTCTTTCCCTTTCTTGCGCAACAATTCACGTTTAATCGGATTTGTATTATGTTTGGATACCCTGTGTCACGATAACAGTTGCATAGATGTTTTACGCGGGGGATAAACAATCTTGTGCACGGTGAAGTTTTCTGCCACTGTGCATCTGCCTTGTGTTGCTGTTACTAAAGAAGAATTTTTAGTATTGTCCAAACGCAGATATAGGGGGAGCAAAGCTCGCGCCGCAATAATCAAAGAAAAGCTGATGCCGGCCTTGTCGGCCAACGCCATCTTCTTGTTCACAGCAGCAGAATCAATCGAAAAATTTTCCTACCACCACAGTTTTGCCCGCAGTTCTCCCATCGAATCCTTTCCCGTCCTATCCGCTGATATCCGCATTTGGGTCACGGTATGGGTCAGCGTGATTTCGGCGAAAATCGGCCGAACTTTTTGAGTCAATAAGTGCAGAAAAAGTCCTGAAATCTTGCGATTTCAGGACTTTGATGGTTGCGGGGGAAGGATTTGAACCAACGACCTCCGGGTTATGAGCCCGACGAGCTACCAGCTGCTCTACCCCGCGATATTTCTTTAGCCTGTATATATTAGCACACCGGGCGTACAAAGTCAATACAGAAAATAAAATAATCTGGATTAATCTGGGTTTTTATTTCGACATTAGTTTTGCCTCTCCCAACAGCGCCCGGCCTATGACTGTGCGCTGTTGGAGGAGATTCTCTATGCGGAGTCTACTTCTCTGCGGCAGGATCAGAACTCCGAGATATGTTCCCTTGCATACGGCGTGAGCAGATCAGTGATCGCGTCAAGCTCATAAAACTTGTCGTCAAAGTCATCAAAAGGATAGCTCTCACACCGTGCTTCGTATTCCTCGTAGCTGTCGACAGCAAACGAGGACAGCTCATTAACGTCAATTCCGTTGTCCGCAACAAATGTCTCGAACAGCTTTGCATGCTCATCGGCTCCGATCTCCCTAAGGCAGCCGAGCAGCCGCGGAGCAAGCATTCGGCTGGAGTTAACAAAGAACTGGCAGAGCCCGCCGTTGTTGACCTCCATCTCGTAATACGACGCTATGTAAAACACCTTTTCCGCGTCTGACAGGGAATCGACGCCTTCAATGAATCCTCCGGCCTTGATGAGCTTTGCCTCCGTTCGCGCCGTGAGCGCATCGAACAACGCATCATCGGGCAGAGCTTTCAGCTCCTCCTGCGACAGTTTGAGATACTGGCGTCTCCGCTTATCGTCCTCCTTCTTCATGCGGCTGTACTTAACGATCATTTTGAGGGTCTTGAACATAGTGTAGTCTCCTTCTTTTTATCAGTGTGCCGGATCAATACTCCAGTTCATCACAGCAGAGCGCGTAGCAACGGAATACAACAAACACCATGAGTGCGGCAGAGAGCGTCTGGATGCTGCGGTAGAGCATGAACATGCCGGTGAAGCGCTGTACCAGATACTCCGACGCACCGACGCCGACGAGCGAAACGATATATCCCGCGAGCAGCGGGGCGGGGCGACCTGCCCCGTTCCGCTTGACGCCCTTGAAATAGTGCAGGAACACGCAAAGGATGCAGACGGCGCAGACGAACATCGTCACGCTTATGAAGCCCACATACTTATTGAACATGGTAAGAAACGCGAAATGGATGGAGACGGGGTCACTCCGCGTGCTGTCAAGGACGATCTCGATCGCGGCAAAGAGCACCAGTCCGAGCCGCGCGACGTTGCCCGTGCGGCTCATGCCGCGCAGCATCGGGACATCCCGCCGGTGTACGCACAGCCGCACCAGCACCAGCGACAGCAGCGCAAGCAGCAGGAAGGACACAAAGAAGGTCGCAAACTTATACGACACGTTCCCGGCAGAGTCGGTCGAGGCGACGGCAAAGGGAAGCCGCTGGAGCAGCGGAGCCGTCACGGATATCTTGCTGCGGCAGATGTTGCCGAAGCTCTCCGACAGGCGCAGAATGGCGACGCTCAGGACAACGCCGGGCAGAACCGTATCAAACAGCGAACCGATGCGCCCGACGAGCCCTGCCCAACGGACTACCGCGCCCGCGAGCAGCACACCGAGGACGACACCGGAGACGCAGTAGCCGCCGGCGGAATAATCCGTTACGGCAGCGACGAAGGAGGCATACTGCTCCATGTAGCTATACCAATGGATAAGGCGGCTGAAGAACACGGAGAACAGGATCGCGGGCGGGTAAAAGCAGAGCACCGCCGATGCGCGGCACTTATCGTCCCGGCACAGTGAAAGCCCCATTACGAGCCCGGCGAGGACGCCGAGCGCGATGATAAGCGAGCTCCAATAGACGGTGATGCTGCCGGCGGAAATGGCTATTGCGTTCATCAGCCCACCTCCTGTTCGGGTATCGCAGTCGCGAAGTACAGTATATCGCTGACCTCGCGCTCATTGTCCCAGTCGACATAGTTATAGCGCTCGTTATTTATGAGCACCTCGCTGGTCTGGCCGCCGTCGAAGTTATAGGCGTTCTGCACCCCCTTGCCGTAGATGATCTCGGCAAACTGGTTGACGGTCGCTCTCGGTGTGCCGTCCTGAGAATGGTTGACGGTCGCTATAAGGTAGTGCAGCTTATCATACTGGCCGATACCGGAGCGGGAATACTGCTCCTGCATCTCACCGATGCCCCCGGCGTAGCTGCCGGTGAGCTGCTGGAGCTCACCATCGCGCACGAGTATCGGGCCGAAGGACATGCTGAACTGGATGTTGTTGTCCGCAATATACTGCTCGACATCCTCACGGCTGCCAAGCTCCGAAGCGCTGAGCATGCGGAAGTCGCCGTTCGAGTCGATGAACAGCACGTCGCACGAGGTCTCATAGCGGCACAGCTGCCCCTGATACACGCACACGCCGAGGTCGCGGTACTTATAATAGTCGGCATTCATGGCGATGACGGCGTTCGCGCTTCTCGACAGCTCGGACGCCACAGCCTTCTCGTTCGAACCGAAGGTGTCGTTCACGAGCTTGCGGCGTATCTGTGAGCCGTCGGCAAGCTTCACCTCGACGAAGGAGCAGACACGGTCATTGATCTTTTCCTTCCAGCAGATGGCAAGTATAGTCTCGTCGCAGTAGCAGCGGATGTCCGAATCCCAATAGAACTCAACGCTCGGATCAAAGATAACATCCTGCCCGTCGAGCAGTCCGAAGGTACGTGCCTGCTCTATGACATCCATGACCTTGTCCGCCTCGTCTATGCTATAGGTGACGAACCTGCTCTCATCGGGCTTCGGGGCGGAGGTCGCGGAATAGTCAATGGTGTACTGCTTCTTGATATACGCAAGCTCGCCGAGCGCGTCGCTTGCGGCATTGTTCATGTAGACATTCAACCTGCCGACAAGGTCGGACTTCGCGCTTCCCGCGGCGGCGCTGACCGCCTCGGAACCGGGGTGAACATTCAGCGACACGAACAGCAGCAGCACGACCGCCAGCAGCAGCGAGAGCGCGCTCAGCAGCACACGCAGCAACGGGGAAACAGCAGCTTCCTCGTCAAGCTCCGGTTCGGGCTCGGGTTCTCGCATCACCGGTGCGCGGCGCACGGCGGGCTTTGGCGGGCGCTGCTGCTTTTCGGTTTCGGGTCCGTACCTGAAAAACTCAGGATCAAATTCTCTTGCGTTCGTTTTTTTAGGCTCCGTCCGTACCGTGGCAGGTGCGGGAGCCGCAGGGCGCGCCGGTTCGGCTGCGCGCCGTACCGGCT
>ERZ779877.1524-NODE-1524-length-19549-cov-2.717400_pt1 | contig 19549 bp, 9 predicted proteins | sample MGYA00511556_ERZ779877 | MGnify/ENA primary metagenome ERZ779877 (study PRJEB29588, sample SAMEA2159338) | human gut metagenome | biome: human gut; feature: human-associated habitat; material: faeces | place: Denmark | collected 2008/2010 ...
GGCGGATTGCCACCGCCGCCGCAAAGGAGGCAGAGGTATGTCCTGACGGAAATGAATTTCTCGCGCTTCCATCGGGACGTTCTACCTTTGTATATATTCTGCATCCAACTTTAGCCATTTTCTGACCTCCTTGTCTGAGCGGTTGTGCTATCCTTACATCCCCTCTTTGGGGAACTCGTCGCGGTAGTCGCAGGCACCCTTGAAGGGGAATTTGCGCTCAAAGAACTTGTAGGGGCGCTGGGCCAGCTTGTCCATGTCGATGTCGATGCCCAGACCCGGCTTGGTGGGCAGCGCCACATAGCCGTTCTTGATCTCGAAGGGCTCGACCATGATCTCGCGGGAGGCCTCGTCCACCGTCAGGAACATCTCGCCGATGAGGAAGTTGGGGATGGAGGCGGAGAGATGGATCATCGCCGCCAGACCCACGGCGTTGCTGTTGAAGTTGTGGGGGCTCATCAGCACGCTGTAAGGCTCCGCCATGGCGGAGATCTCACTCATTACCTTGATACCGCTGACGCAGATGTCGGGGTTGATGATCTCGGCCGCGTGCTTTTCAAACACGGGGATGAACGCTTCCTTGTTGTACAGCGTCTCGCCGGTGACGACAGGGGCCTTGATGCCGGCGTGTGCCTGGGCGATCAGGTCGATGTTGTCTGCCAGGCACGGCTCCTCGATCCAGAAGGGGTTGAATTCCTGGATCCGCTCGGAGAAGTGGATGGCGTGGTAGGGAGACAGACGGCGGTGGACCTCCACCAGCAGGTCCACGTCGGGACCCACGGCCTCGCGCACGGCCTTCACGCAATCCACGGCGTAGTCCTCCTGCGCGGGGGTGATGTAGTTGCGCCAGTAGCCCTGGAAGGGATCCCACTTCATGGCGGTGAAGCCCTTGGCCTTCACGGCCAACGCCCGCTCCACCGTCTCGTCGATGCTCTTGGCGCCGCCCCACCAGCCGAAGGTCGTGCCTCCGTGGGTCATGTAGAGGCTGAAGGAGATGTTGCGGTCGAGCATGTCCTTGATGCCGCTCACCATGGTGGCGGCGTCGCGCGTCTCGTGCTTGCGTCCCCAGTGGTCGAACCATCCGCTCCAGAATTCACTGCACATCAGCGGCGTGTCGGGACGGAGTTCCTTCAGTTTTTTGAATTGTTCTTCGATGTTGGCGCCGGTGCCGAAGTTCACTGTCCAGAGGAGGTCGTCCAGGGCGTTGTTGGTGAAGTTCGAGCTCCAGTCGCACTGGAAGAGGGGCACGTCCGTAAAGCCGGCTTCGCGCACCAGGTCGCGGATGGCCGATACGTAAGGCTTGTCGGTGCCGTAGGAGCCGAATTCATTTTCCACCTGCACCATGATGATGTTTCCTCCGCGGGTGATCTGCAGGTCGGCCAGCTGCTTGCCCACTTCCTTCATGAAGATGCCTACGCGCTCCATGTAGTAGGGGTCGAGCGAACGGAGCTGTACGTCCTGCTTCTTCAGCAGCCACCAGGGCAGACCGCCCATTTCCCATTCGGCACATACATAGGGACCCGGGCGTACGATGACGTACATGCCGTGCTTCTGTGCCAGGCGGCAGAACTTGGCGATGTCCTTGTTGCCCGTGAAGTCGAACTTGCCTTCTTCCTGTTCGTGCAGGTTCCAGAATACATAGAGGCAGATGGTGTTCATGCCCAGTGCCTTGCACGATTCGATGCGCTGCTCCCAGTAAGGTTCGGGGATGCGCGGGTAGTGGATTTCGGCGGCTTTCACCACCATGGAGTCTCCGTTCAGGAGAAACGTGCCTTTCCCTGCCTCGAATGTGCCGGTGGTCTTCTGCGAGCAGGACGACAGTGCGCCGACGGCCAGAAGGAGAGAGAGGGCAATGCTTGCTATTTTTCTCATGATATCCTATTATATATAAATTGTGGTTGATAATTTTCGGTTTATCGGGTCAGCTCAGCCCGGCGGATAGTGCCGTCGGCGTTGAACTCCAGACGGTCGATGCACACCTCACGGTGCGTGCCGGGTGACAGGCTCTTGTCCAGATAGTGCTTGTTGATGCGGTGGTAGACGATGTACCATTCGTCCGTACCCGGCTTGCAGATGACCGAGTTGTGGGCCGGTCCGTAAATCTCTTTCTCAGGGTTCTGGATGGTGACGATGGGGTCGGAAGCCACCTGGATGGGTCCCAGGGGCGACTTGGCCGTGCCGTAGGCCACGTGGTAATTGGCCGAGCCGGTGTCGTCCACCGACCACATGAAGTAGTACAGCCCGTTGCGGTAGAATACGTAGGGCGCTTCGCGGTAGGCATAGTCCTGCAACGTGCCGCCTTCGGGTGTCAGTACCTTCAGCGTTTTCTTCTTGATGGAAACCATATCCTTGTTCAGTTCGGCACCGGCCATGTATCCGTTGCCCCAGTACAGGTAGGACTTGCCCGAGACGGGGTCAGTAAAGACGTCCACGTCAATCTGCTGGCCGCCTCCCGTAGGCGATTCGGTAATTATCGGATGCCCCAGGTCGGTGAAGGGACCCGTAGGCGAGTCGGCCGTGGCGACGCCAATCTGCTTGCCGCCTCCGTTCTTCGGATTGCCGCTGAAGTACAGGTAGTAGCGGTAGCCGTCTTTGGTTTTCTTCTCCTCGATGGCAGGGGCCCAGGCGTTGCCGTCGGCCCAGGACACCTGGTCGGACTTCAGGTCGAGCACGATGCCTTCGTAGGTCCAGTCCTTCAGGTCGCTGGACGAGTAGGCGGTGTAGTACCATCCGCCCCATCCGGGCTGGCCGTCGGTGGTGGAGTAGATGTAATATTTGCCGGTCAGGTTGGAGTAAATGATTTCGGGGTCGGCATGGAAGCCGGGGAGTACGGGGTTGTTGGGCAATTCGCCCAGTTCGGCCGGCTTGCCCCACTGGTCGGTGATGCGCTTCAGTTCGCCTCGGGTGATGGGGATGATGGTGCCGTGGCGCGGATGGAAGTTCATTTTTACGTCGTGGTCGATGACCTTGAAATGCTCCAGGTCGGTAGTTTCCGTAAACTGGTAGGCACCTTTCATGTAGACGTCATACATCAGGATGTATTTGTCCTCGCCTATCAGCTTGAAGGTGCCGGCGCCTTCCACTGCTTCCTTGGTCTGTTGCTTGTATTCCAGATCCTCTTTCCATTGGCCGGAGGTCAGGGAGTTTGTGGTAGCTACCCGGATGCCGTTGCCGTGTCCTTCCGTCTTGTAGAACAGGTGGTAGATGCCGTCTTTGTAGACAATGTCTCCGTCGATGCACGATTTCTTGTCGGCCGGAACGAACAGCGGCTTGGGTTCGCCTTCGAGGTCGGTGAAGTCGGCATTGGCATAGGCGTAATAGATGACGTCAGGGCCGTTACCGTATTTCATGGACCAGTAGACCATGTACTTTCCCGCTTCGGGGTCATAAATGGTTTGGGGGGCCCATACACGTTTCAGTTTTTCTTGGCCTTCATAGCGCTTCTGCATGTTGATGACCGAGTGCGACCAGTGTACCAGGTCGGTCGACTTCAGCAACACCATGGCGCGGTTGGAATCCCATCCGTTGTCCGATACCATGTCCGTCACCACCATGTAGAACGTCTTTCCGTCTTGGCAACGCAGGATGTGCGGGTCGCGTACGCCGCCGGTCGAGCTGATGACTTTGGAGTCGATGACCGGTTTGTTGTCGTTCAGTGCCCAGTAGGTATATCCGTCCATGCTGACGGCATAGCATACGGCTTCCTGGCTGATGTGGTTGCCGGTGAAGTAAACGAAGAGATAGGCTGCCAGGTCTTTTTCTTCAATCTTCTCCGCAAAGGCGGGAGTCAAGGCCGACAGGCATAAAAGGAAAGCAAGAATTTTGTTTTTCATGTCTGAATGGTATATGTATGTATTTTTTGTTTGCGCAAATTTACGAATAAACAATGGTTACAGGGTAGTCAAATCATTCAAAAATAGGTAGAATATCATGCAATGAACGATATTTGTGTAGATAATAAAGAGAAATCCGCCTCACACCGTGTGGCGAAGGCGGATTTCTTGATTTTGCCGGCTTGGCTTATTGGAAGAAGTCCAGTGTCCAGCTGTCCATCCATTCGATGTAGGGCACTCCGTCCTTGAATTGTACAGGCAGCCAGATGTAGCGTGCATCGCTCGGCTTTTTCGGTCTCCAGATGTCGGCCATGAACATATAGGCGTCTTTCTTGCCCGGCACCTTCAGTACGAACGTACTCTGTCCGCCGAAGGTCAGTTCGGCTTTGGGACCGATACAGGGATTGGGATGCTTGGTCCAGGGACCCCAAATGCTGGGGGCGGAGAACATGCGTGCCTCGTTGGGATCCCAGCCGGTACATCCCGAGGTAATCATCCAGTAGATGCCGTCCTTCTTGAAGATGGCCGGTGCTTCGTTGTGTCCGGCCGGTGCCAGGCGGGTATACTTGCCGGTGTGGCTCAGGTAGTCTTCGCTCAGTTCGGCAATCTGCAGGGTCAGGTTGTCTTCCGACGAATAGATGTGGTAGGCCTTTCCGTCGTCGTCCACGAAGAGTTGCATGTCGCGTGCCATCTGTCCGCCTTCCAGGTCACGTTTCAGGAAGAGCCCTTTGTCAATGGCTTCGTACCACTGGGGTGTCCACCATTCCTTGAAGTGCTCGGCCTGCAGGGTGTCGAGTACGGCTCGTTGTTCGGCGGTCATGTCGAAGGGCAGTTTGCCGGGATTGATTCGTCCCGAGCGGAGGAAGCGGAACGGTCCTGTCGGAGAGTCGCTTACGGCTACGGCCGAGCGGGCGGCGGCATAACCTTTCCCTTTCAGTTCCAGGTGGAACCACATGACGAACTTCTTCGTCTTGTCGTTGTAGATCACCTTCGGACGCTCCATAACGCAACCCTGTGCGATGTCACTGGTCGTGTCGTTCAGCTCGACGGGCAGTACGGCCCCTTCATTCTTCCAGTCGGTGAGGTTTTTCGAAGAGTAGCACATGATGCCCACCATAGCCTTGCTGGTGGTGTCCGACTTGTTTTCACCATACCAGTAATAGGTACCGTCGTGGTAGAGCATGCCTCCTCCGTGTGCATTGACGTGTACGCCGCGGTCGTCCGGCCATATCTCGCCCGAACGGATGGGTTTGGCCGGTTCCTTTTGTGCACACGATGCAATAAACAGAAGCAGACATATACTTAATAGTCCATAAAATTGTTTCATGAGGAATGATTCTTAGATGAAAAAAGGGGAGAGGCAACATGACCTCACCCCTTTTATTGTTGTTCAGTTATTTGGTTTCGAGTTATTCAGCCGTCTCTTCATCAGCTGCAGCTTCTTCCCAGTTTGTAAACATGAATACACTGTCATCATATCCGTCGTAACCATAATTCTGACGAAGCTGTGCACCGGTGTTGGCCGTGATGGCTGAGTTGGGAACCGGCCAGAACAAGTTACGTTTGTCAACCTGATAGTTGATGGTAGCTTTGGATGTGATAGGTCCATGGTTGAACAAACTGTAGCGTGTGCAACGTTTGAACCAGTAGCTGCCGCCGTTCAGATCAGTGCCGCTTTGTTTGTCCCAAGTAGCCAGGTCGTAGGTCTCTCCCCATTCATCGGGCTGACCGCTCTTAGCCAAACACCAGGAAATACGGGTTAATTCAGGTTGGCGCCATTCTTCCAGATAAAGTTCACGGGCACGTTCGTCGGCAATGTCACCGATGGTGACGGTTGTAAACATTTTCTTGGCATTAGCACGACGGCGAATTACATTAACATCCTCAGCTGCACCAGTTGCATTGCCTTGATAGAATTTGGCTTCGGCACGGAGCAGGTAAGTCTCTGCTAAACGGAATAGGTATAAGTTACCATTGGATACGCCATTACCTTTAGTGGCTCCGTTGAATTGGTTAGCACCCATGTTTTCTTCAGCACTTTGGTCAAGGATATATACTTTATATAGAGGAGTGGGATACCAGCTACGGATAGTGTCCTTGCAAAGTAAATCCCCTTCTTCAATCAGCCATCCCCAAGTACCATCTTCTTTTTGATGCCATCCATAATTTTCTGGTGCATAGAGCATCATGTGCTGGCCATAAAATTCCGAATCAGGGTTGTTATATTTCAGGTCAGTCATTTCTACCCAGTTACCCTTTTCACGGTTGTGGCGCAGGTCTTGCCAGTCAGTTTCACCGTCATAGTTCCAAATGGTTTGGTTGTAGTGGTAGGAGGTACGGAAGCAACCGATACCGCGGCCCAAGGCACGTACCCAGTCTAATTCCGGATTGTACTTGGCATCACTTCGAGCATAGTTATAAGTCGGGGCACCGATGTTATGCGGATCTACTATATCACCGTTGCTCCAGTGTACACACATGGCGCGCATTTGCGGGTAGGAAATGAAGCCTTCTGTATAATAATTCAAGATGGGCATGATGGTTTCCTTGTTGGCTGCATCGGTGATGTTGACTCCGCGGTGCAGGTCCCACATCACATTGCGCTCTACCGGCCAAGTCTCGGGATTGCCCGAAGGAACATTGGTTCCGAAAGGTGCCTGCATCAGAGCCAGGCCGTGATTGTTAATCAAGTCGGTAGCCATCTGTTCGGCTTTCTGATATTCGCCTACAACCAGATAACATTTGATGAGCAGCTGCATGCAGGCTTCTTGATTGACCGTACCGATGTAGTTAATGTCCTTCTGGGGAGGAACGTGTTCTACTGCAAATTCCAAATCGTGTACCAACATCTGGAAGATGGCTTCCTTGCTGGTGGATTTATAGTTCTGCTTGGGTACTTCGATCAGCTTTGTAATCAAGGGTATATCACCGAACAGCAGTACGCCGTGATAGTAGGCGTAGGCACGGTGGAAGTAGGCGCGGCCCAAATATTCGTCATGAAGGGTCTGGTCCAGTCCCGGCACTTTGTCTACATTGGAAATGATAGTATTGGCAAAGGTGACGCTGTTCCACGTACGGTCCCAGAAACGCTGCATGGCGTTTCCGTCACCTCCACCAGCCATACCGGAAGTCGGTGTGATAATGTTGGCAAAGTCTGCCTGCATCGGGTTGGCGTCCGTTTTTCCATATAGGCCTATATCGGTCATGAAGTAGAGAGAAGCCATAGGCAGGCAGTTTCCATTACCGTCCATCAGCATTTCCTTCAGTCCGTAGTCGCACATGGCCAGAGCTGCTTGCAGACCGGACTCGGTAGTATAGGTATTTTCTGGGTTGTAGAAAGACAACGGGTCTTGCTTCAGGAAGTCATCCGAGCAGCCGGTAGTCAGCAGAGCAGCCGAAGCCAGCACCATACATCCTTTTGCAAATAGTGTATTTATAGTTTTCATAATTTTTCTTCAGATTTAGAGTGTTACGTTGATACCAAAGTTAAAGGTGCGTGTAGCCAGTCCGCCAGTTTCAGGATCGCCGTATTCCCAACTGTCGAACGTGCAGACGTTCTTACAGCTTGCGGTCAGACGGATGCGGTCTACCATGAATCTCTTAGTCCACTTTTGAGGCAAGTTGTAACCGATGGTGATATCGTCCAGACGAACAAAACTACGGTTGTAAACCTTGCTGACACCACCAGCCAGACCGGTATTAGGACCTACTGCTTCTATACGGCAGTAGTCGTTGGTTGGATTGTCTGGTGTCCAGTATTCACGAGCGGGTACGTTGAAACCATTGGTTATCTGAGAACCGCCATTTTCCTGGTTCAACCAGTAGCCGGCCGTGCTTTTGTGGCCCATGTATGAGTAGAACGAAATGGAGAGGGTCAGGTCTTTCCACAGCGTGAAGTCGTTGCGCAGATTCCAGTAGATAGGAGGAGCAGTTGTTCCCTGGAAAACTTTATCATTGTCGTTGTAGACAGGGATGCGGGTACCGTCTTCCAAAACTTGGTCATCTTCGGTATAGTGGTTCACTACTTTCGGGTCACCAGGCTTCTGTCCTACCAGAGCGGCAGCAGCGATGTCTTCAGGTGTGTTCTGCCATACGCCGTCGGTTTCGTAATACCAAATGGTACCGATAGGTTGACCGATGAACCAACCATTGGAGGTATCGTCTCTTTCCACACCGTTCTCATCGTAGTCATAATAGATGTGGTTAATCTTGTTCTTGTTGATGGAGAAACCGGCAGAAGTGTTCCAAGTGAAGTTTTCGTTTTGGATGTTGGTCGAATTCAAGGCAATTTCAAAACCTTGGTTCTGTACCTCACCCAGATTGGCCATGATGGAGCTGAAACCGGAGAAGTTGGGCAGACGCTGGCTCATAATCATGTCTGTAGTCTTCTTGAAGTAGTAATCCATGTTGGCGGTCAGTCGTCCGTTCAGGAACGAGAAGTCCAGACCGACATTCCATGCCTTGGTCTTTTCCCATTCGAGGTTGGGGGCGGCCAAGCGGCTCATGTAAAGCGGGTTGACTACATTGGAGTTGCCGTTCTGGTAGTAAACCATGTTACCGCCTGCCAGGGCCAGGTTGGCCAGTGTGGAGTAAACGTCACCGAATTCGCGGTTACCGTTGGTACCCCAAGACAAACGCAACTTACCCATGTCCATCCATTCGCGTGTGCTTTCCATGAAACTTTCTTCCGAGAATACCCAGCTGATACCCAATGAACCGAAGTTACCCCAAGGATTGTTGGCACCGAAACCGGAATAACCGTCGCGACGGAACGTACCGGTGAACATGTACCGGTCTTTGTAGCCATAGAACAAACGTCCCAGGTAGGAAGCTGCTGTGTAGTGGCTGGTGCTGAAGCTACTTTGGGATTTGTTGGCACCCTGAGTGTAATGCAGGCCCAAAGCGTCGCTTGGTGTGATGTTGCGTGCATTGATAGCATCACTCCAGTAACGGTGTTCTTCAGCTTCCTGTACCAAGGTTGCGGTAAAGTGATGGTCACCGAATATCTTGTCCCATGTGATTGTGTTGTTCAAGTTCCAGTCGAAGTTCTTGCTCCATCCGCGGTTAACGCCTCGGTCTGCTGCTGACGAATTGGGCAGGTCAGCCGACATCCAATAGCGGTCGTAGTACCACTGGTAGCGGGGGGCGATGTTGAACTGGTACGTAAAGCCGGCCGGCAGGGTAATTTTGGCATTGAAGATGGTATTCAATACTGTGTAACCCTTTTCCAAGTCATAGTACTGACGGTAATGGTAGTAGTTGTAACCTCCATTGGTGGGCAGGCCGGACATTGGATATTGTTCATAGTTACCGTCTTCATCGTACATGGAAGCATAGGGTGAGTTGCGAAGCATGTTGTTGTCCCAGTAGTTGCTTCCCAACGATACCTGAATATCACCGTCTGAGCGGTCCTGGAAGTTAACGTTGGCTCCAATTTCCAGCCAGTCGGTGATTTTTGCATTGAGTTTCATGTTAGAGCGGAAAGCGTTGTATTCATTTCCTTGTACCGCACCTTCATTATTGATGTAGCCTAAGGAGAAGTAGTAGTTTACGCGTTCGGTAGCTCCTGAAATGCTGGCGTTGTAGTCTTGGTTGAAGCCGGTACGGAACGTAGCGTCGTTCCAGTCTACCATACGTCCGTTCAGGAAGTTCTGCATCATCAATGGGGAGTTGTCGAACTGCAGACGGCGAGCGAACAGGCTGAGGGCAGATTCTCCTTCCGTGGGGCCGATACCGCTGGCACCTGTATTGGTCATCCAGGCACTCTGATCGGCCGATGACATGGTGCGTGGGTCATCGTAGTATCCTTCGGGATACAGCAGGTTTCCGTTATTATCTTTGGCTTGGTAGTAGTCGTATAGACCGTCTTCTCCCTGTCCGTACGTATAATACATTTTACGCCAATCCTGATGGAACTGCAGGTAACCGGCCGCATCGTAGTAGTCGCGGTAGTCCGATTTGCTGGCTACGGAAAGGTTGGCACCTACGTTAATAATAGGTTTGCCCTGTTTACCTTTCTTGGTAGTGATGATGATAACACCGGCAGCAGCCTTGGCACCGTAGATGGCGGCAGAAGAGGCATCTTTCAATACATCGATCTGGGCGATGTCATCGGGATTGATTTCAGAAAGTTCACCGTAGAAGGCCATACCGTCCAATACGATCATCGGGCTGGCGTTGGTTCCCAGTGAGTTCTGACCACGCAACTGGATGGAAGCGTCACTACCTTTGGCCGAGGCATCGTAACCGATTTGCAGACCCGGTGTGCCACGCAATACGTCCTGAACAGAAGTCGGGTTCTGGTCGGCTACCTTGTTGGCGTTGATCTGTACAACCGAACCGGTCAAGTCCTTTTTACGCATCGTACCATAACCGACAACCACTACTTCCTGAAGCATTTCGGTGTCGTCTTCCAATACAACGTCAATCGACTTTCCGGGTACGGCGTCTACAACGACAGTCTTGTAGCCGATGAACGAAATTTCCAGTTTGGTAGCTTTGGCCACGGACAAACTGAATTTACCGTCCAAGTCTGTAATGGTACCGTTGGTGGGATTGTCCTTTTCACGGATGTTGGCACCGATGACAGGTTCTCCGGTAGAGTCCTTGATAACACCGTTCACGAATTTTTGCTGTTGCACCACGTTCAGTGATGAAACTTCTTCTTTAGCTGACATTGCCAAAGGATGCATGGCAATGAATCCTGTGCAAAGAAGCAGAGCCATCATGGCTCGTCGATTGTTTTTGCAAGAATTAGATTTCATCATTAATTTTATTTTAATTAAAAATTGTGTGAGAATTAAATCGCTGTCAAAAGTAGACGTTTAAAAAGAAAAAGGTATTATAAGAAATGAGCAGATGGGATAGAAAAATTGTTCAAAGATGTCAAATGACGTTTTATTCTATCCTGTGTGATTTGTTTTTTTATTGGTAGTTTTTAACATTTGAGAAAACTTGAAGATGCGGAAAGAAAGAAGGGTGTAAACAGGTGCTTCTGTATTGGGAGCGCATATTTTGTGGACAAAATGTGCATATTCTGTGAGCGGGATGTGTATGTCTTGTGGGCAGGATGTGTATGTTTTGTAATCAGAATATATACTCGATAGGCATGAACATCTAATTTTTCGTTGGAAAACATCGTTTTTTTCGTCAAAATGCCGTTTCTAAAGTTCATAGTTACGTCGCTCAAGTTCATAGTTATGCGGCTCAAGTCCATAGTTATGCTGCAGGAATGGCCGTTTTCGGTTGTTGGTCATTCGTAGGAATGTTGACGAAGGTGAAAGCTTGTTCAGGTCAGCTCTATATTTCTTTTCTGCTGAATTCTTGTTTTCTGAAAGATGGCTTCACGCTTTCACTATTTTGATAGATTGTTGGAATCCAAAGAATTGCTGTGAAATCAATGTCTCATGCTTCCTTTCACCCTGAAAAGTCTGTGTGGAGGGTTTTATGCTTTTTGATGAAAATTAGGTAGAAAAATACTTGCAAAATCTGTTTCATTCGGCTTATTTCATTATTTTTGCTGGGTACAATTAATCTGTTTAATACAATGATGAAGAAAATCGGCTATCTTATATCGTTCCTTGTATTGATCTTGTGCTTCCCTGTGACCGTACGTGCACTTCAGGATGATCTGATTCTGAAACGGATGGGGGTGGAGCAGGGCTTGTCCAACAATTATGTGGTGGATATCACACAGGACAGGCAGGGATGCGTTTGGATTGCTACCGAGGCAGGTTTGAACAAATTCGACGGCAAACACTTTACGGTTTACAACCGCAACAATTCGCACATCAGTGGGAACGAACACAATACTTTGCTTTCCGTGCCCGAAGACAATACGATATGGGTGGGGACTCAACGCGACGGTATCAGTATCTTTCACGTGGACACGCAGGAGTTCGAGACGCTGGATATACGGAACGGACTGATAACAAACGACGTGACCGACTTGAAAATGGCTGCGGACGGCAGCATCTGGATTACCCACTATCATCTGGGTATTGACCGTTATGACCGCAAGACGAAGAAAATAGAAAGTTTCAATACGTCCAATGTAAAGGGATTGGTTGGCCGTAACTGGACTTCGTGCGATGACGGAAAAGGTCATCTCTATGTGGGACACGTGAATGACGGTCTTAGTATCATCGACTTGAAGACACGGACTTGTGAGAATTTCCGCCATTCTTCCGACAATCCCATGAGTATTCCGAGCAATACGGTCCATGCCATTCTGATGGACAGTGCGGAACGGATATGGATTGGTACGGAGAACGGCCTGTCCCTGTTCAATCCGGTAACGAAAGAGTTTACGACCTTCCGTAATCAGCCAGGCAGTCCAAACTCTCTTTTGTCCAATCAGGTATATGACATCAGCCAGACACGCGACGGCAATCTTTGGATCTGTACCAACATGGGTGGAGTGAGTATTCTCGATCTGCGCCAGAATTCCTTTATCCGTCCCGAGCAGGTGCAGTTCCGCAACATTGTGGTGACGAACGACATCCACGGTCTGTCGTCACCCAACGCCCGTTGTGTGTTCGAGGACTCGTTTGGAAACATCTGGATAGGTAACTATCGGGGCGGGGTGGATGTCATCAGTCATCAGCAACCGCTGTTCAGTACGTTGCCCTATCAGATGAAGCGTTACGGTGAGTTCATGAATAAGCAGGTGTGGGGTATCAATGTAGACAGGGATGGCTGTTTGTGGCTGGGTGGTGAAAACGAGATAGCAGTATTCGACCAGAACCGGATGGAGAGATTGTTGGCTCCTGAAGCAGTAAAGAGGAATACCCATGTCAATGTCATTTATAGAGACCGTTCCGGTGACTTGTGGCTGGGCATGTACCTGGACGGTATAACAATGTATGACTGGCGGTCCAAACAGATGAATCGGATGGGAGGCAATTACTCCAATCTTGACGTCCGATGTTTCTATGAAGACGCCGACGGAAAGATGTGGATCGGTACGGAGAGCGGTGTGTTCAGCTATGCAGACGGACGGTTTGTTTGCGAGGACAGCATCAACAATCAGTTGCCCGACAACATGGTACATAGCATCCTGCGCGACCGGCAGGGTAAATTGTGGATTGGTACTTTCGGAAAGGGTATCCAGATATTGAACCGTCACGACAATCTGGTCTACAGCTTGACGACTGACAACGGTATGCCCTCGAATGCCGTTTCCCATCTGTTCATGAGTCAGAGCGGAACCATCTGGGCTGCAACTCGCAACGGCCTTGTCTTCTTTGAACGGACCGACGAACCGAATGCTTTCCGTGTCTTTTCGGAAAAGGACGGCATTGAGAACGGTTACATCAGGGCCATCCAGGAGGATGAAAAGGGAAACATCTGGTTCAGTACGAACAACGGAATTTCCTGCCTTGAAACGGTGAACGGAATATTTAGGAATTACAATTTTCATGACGGGGTCCCGCGTGGCGACTTCATGGACGGTTCGGTCTGCCGTTCGGACGACGGCACCATTTACTTTGGTTCACAGAATGGTGTATGCTATTTCAATCCGGCGACCCTTGACGACGACGGGGAGGTCGCGCCGGTAGTTTTCACCGAGTGTCGGAGTATGACAGGAGACCTCAGGCCGGAATATGCCGAGGTGACGGTGCCTGTCATCAAGAACAAGGTCAAGCTTTCCTACAGGAACAACAACCTGCGGATTGGTTTTAATGTGACCGATTTTTCCCGGGCCGGGCAAGTGGAATACATCTATCAGATGGAGGGATTGAATGATTCCTGGTACAACACGCACGGCGAGAATCAGGTGACGTTCCGGAATCTGCCTTATGGAAGCTATACCTTCAAGGTGAATGCGAGGGTGAGGAATCAGAACTGGAGTGACGAAAATATCGCTTCGTTGGCGTTGGTCATTGAGCCGCCGCTGTGGCTGACCTGGTATGCCAAACTGTTCTATGCAGTGGCCGGCTGTCTGTTGCTGTTCTTCATCCTTCGTTCCTACAAACACAAACTCGACCTGGAGAATAAGCTCAGCCTGGAACACCAGCAACTGGAGAACGGTGAGAAGCTCAATGCCGAACGTCTCCGTTTCTATACCAACATTACGCACGAGCTCCGCACGCCGCTGACGCTGATCATCGGTCCGTTGGAAGACTTGCTGGCCGACAAGTCACTGTCGCAGAAACACGCCGAGCGTATCGGCATCATACACAGCAATGCCAACAGGCTGCTGGCACTCATCAACCAGATTTTGGAGTTCCGCAAGACTGAAACCCAGAACCGGAAACTGTTGATAGAGAAAGGTAATATCGCCAAGTTGGTAAAGGAAATCGGATTGGGATTCAAGGAGCTGAACCAGAACAGCCGGGTGGATATCGAAGTAAAGATTGAAACGGAAGAGACGGAACTTTATTTCGATCCGGAAATGGTTCGGGTCATTGTGAACAACCTGATGTCCAATGCCATGAAGTATACGCCGGAAGGTGTCATCACCCTGTCGCTTTCCGGTCGTGAAGAGGCAGGACAAAGATATACCGAGATCAAGGTGAAAGATACCGGGTTTGGTATCGACCCCGAGTCGATACCTCATATCTTCGACCGCTATTATCAGGCCGAAGGCAAGCATCAGGCATCGGGTACCGGCATTGGGCTGGCGTTGGTGAAGTCATTGGCTGATCTGCACGAGGCGAAGATTGCCGTGGAAAGTACGTTGAATGAGGGCAGTTGCTTTACCTTCAGTCTGCTGACGGATAATACCTATCCCCATGCCCAACACAAGGAGGCTGCCCGGACACAGACATCCGAGTCCGATGCCAAAGAATCGGTTGCCGAAGGGGAGGATGCCCGTCCTGTTCTGTTGGTGGTGGAAGACAACAACGACATTCGCGAATATATCCGGAGTGCGTTTGAAGATTCCTATGAAGTGCTTACGGCCTCCAACGGTAAGGAGGGATGGGATATCGCCAAAGTGCGTACGCCGAGTGTCATCGTGAGCGACATCATGATGCCCATCATGGACGGCATCGCTTTCTGCAAGCGGGTAAAGCAGGACATGCGTACCAGCCATATCCCTGTGATATTGCTGACGGCCAAGGATAGCATGCAAGACCGCGAGGAAGGCTATGCTGTAGGGGCCGATTCGTTTATTGCCAAGCCTTTCAGTGCCCGTCTGCTGGGTAGGCGAATTGAAAATCTGTTGGCTGGCAGGAGGAAGCTGGCCGGACTGATCGCAGCCAAGACAGTGTCGTCGGTGGGGACTTCCACGCAAGAGGCTCTGAAAGATCTGGGTGAAGGAAACCATACAATTAACAAGCTCGACCGTGAGTTCCTCGACAAGGTGAACCGTATCATCGAGAGCAACCTCAGTATGGAGAAAATAGATGTGGCTTATATTGCCGATAAGATGTGCATGAGCCATTCGACCCTTTATCGCAAGATAAAGTGTCTGACAGACATGTCGGTCAACGAATTTGTTCGTAAGGTGAAGCTGAAGAAGAGTGTAGATCTACTGATGAGCGGTGAGTGCAGCATTGCGGAAATCTCCGATTTGGCCGGATTCAGCAGTGTAGCTTATTTCAGGCAGTGCTTCAAGGATGAGTATGGTATGGCTCCTTCCGAATATCTGAAGCAGAAAAGTCGGGGTTGATATATTGTATTACAGGCACGGATGACAATTTATCCGTATCATCCGTGCCTGAAGGGGCGGACGCACCGTGGTGCGTCCCTACATACTGTTATTATCAGAATAAATCCCACGTGCGGATTTCATCCTTCCAATGATGGTCCTTTGGGAAGGGTTGTTCGCTCCACGCACGTTTGCTGGTCCAGTCTTGCGGGGCATCGGTCCAGAACGGGTGGCTGGCAGGCAGCCCCAGAGGCAGGAAGGCGAGGGAGGTCATGTACAGGCTGCCGTTGTTGGTATACCAGTCGGCAATGTTGGGCTGGCGTCCGCTGAACCCGATGGTCAGATAGCCGCCTTCGTTGAAGTTGTTGCCGCTGGCAAACATGCGTTTCATAACGGCGGGGAGGGCGCAACGTACCTGGGCGTTGGTCACCCCGGCAGGCAGTTCCTGATACCAGGCCATCAGAGCCAGGGGTTGCATGGTAGCCATGCGGTAAGGAATGGAGCGGCCGAATACGGGGAAGGTGCCTTCGGGAGAGATGAAGCGTTCCAATATCAGGCTGTATTTCTGAGCACGGCGCAGGGCGCGGTCGTAATACTTGGAATAATGTATGCGTGTATAGGCTTTGACATCTTTCATGGCTTGGAGAGTTTCCAGATACATGGGATGGAATACGAAACTGCTGTAATAGTCGAAGGCAAAGGCTGGTCCGTCCGAGTACCAGCCGTCGCCTGTGTACCATTCTTCCACTTTTCGAATGGCCGAGTTGATGCGGTAGGCATCATAGGGCGCTCCGGCCTTGGCCAGGAAACTTTCGATGGTCGAGGAGAACAGCAGCCAGTTGGTATAGGGAGGATCGATGCGGCGCAGCAGGGTGAATTCTTCGATATAACGTTGCTTGGTGGTAGCGTCGAGCGGCTTCCACAACTGGTCGAAGGCTCGGAGGAAGCTTTCGGCAATATAGGCAGCGTCTACCAATGGTTGACCTTCCTTGCGCCACAGCAGGTAGTCGGGGCTTTGCGGGTCGACGGCGTTGGCATAGCTCTTCAGGGCCCATTCGCGCAGTTGCTTGCGCATGGCTCCTTCTTCCGTTTGGTCATCGGGCAGGGTGAGCCACGGTGCAATGCCTGCCATCAGGCGTCCGAAGGCTTCCATGTAGGTCACTTTCTTGTCGCGTCCGTCCCACGTGGGGCTTACTTCTACAATCATGTTTTTCTGCAGTTCCCCTTTAGCCATGTTGCTCAGGATGGGAGCTGCCATCTTGTAGGCTAGGTCGCACCAGTAAGCACGGTCCTCAGTCTTGGGAGCTTCCAGGTAACGTACATACTCGCAGGCAGCCAGCAGGAAGGCACCTACCCCGAAGTTGGCTGTAGAGTTGGCGTCGACTACCTGTCCGGGAATGGCCTTCTCGCCGATGGGCTGAACGTAGCCTACGGCTCCGTTCTTCTGGAGAGCGGTTTTCGACAGGTATGTCCAGGCCTTGTTGACTACGGGCAGGAATTCGGCTTCGTCCAGATAGCCGTTGTTGATGCCCCACAGAATGCCGTAGGTGAAGAAGGCGGTGCCGCTGGTTTCAGGGCCGGGAGCATGCTCGGGATCCATCATGCTGCGGGTCCAGTAGCCTTCGGGCTGCTGGATGGCGGCCACAGCCTTGGCCATTTTCTGGAATTTTTCCACGAAGAAGGGGCGGTACTTGTAGTCGGCGGGCAGGTCTTTCAGAACCTTGGCCAGGCCGGCCAGTACCCATCCGTCGCCGCGGGCCCAGAAGTCCTTCTTCCCGTTGACACTTTTGTGCTTGGGATAGACATATTTGGCGTCGCGGTAGTAGAGGTTCTCTTCCGGGTCGAACATTATCTGGTCGGAATAGGTGATGTACTCGTACAATTTGTCCAGATAGAGGGGGTTATGAGTAATCTTGTAGAGTTTCGTCATGACAGGCATCACCATGTACAGTCCGTCGCTCCACCACCAGTAGTCGTTGTTCGGAGTACTCATCTGATATTCCATGACTTCGCGGGCCCGTCTGATCTTGTAATCTTCGGGGGCCAGGTTGTAGAGGTCGGCATACGTCTGGAAGCAGATCTGGTAGTCACCGAACAGTACATATTCGTCTGACTCACCGTAGGAATACTTCCATTGGGAGCGGTCGTTGCTCTTGGCTCCTTTCCATTCGTTGTGTTTGGCCCATGCTTCAGAGTAGGCACGGTAATTCTCATTGCCGGTCAGGAAGTAGGCTTCCATGTTGCCGGTGTGGTAGGCAGCGTTGTCCCAGAAGGAACGTACTTCCGGCTTGTTCTCGGCCTGCCAGTGTTGGTTCACTTTGTCAATCATCTTCCTTACCTGGTCGGCTTCGGATGTCTTGGCAAATGTTGCAGCCGGTAGAATCGCGATGGCACAGGCTGCAAGGGTTTTAAGAATCTTGTTCATGTTTTTTGTTTATAAGTTATTTTTCGGTATTGATTTCGAGTACATATACGGGAGTGGGGGCAGAAGTCACCTGTTTCTCTCCGTCGCCCTGATGGGTCTCTTGTACGAAGATGTGGAGTTGTTGTCGCTGTTTCCACAATTCTGTGTCGAGGCTGGGTTCCCAGGCATCCACCGAAAAGTCTGTGAGATCAGTCACTTGCCATTCACCGTTGAGTATGTCGGGAGTATAGGCCATGGAAACTTTGCTGTTCCGTTCTGCATCGCGGAAGATGAAGTAGGCGCGCCCCTTGTCTACGGCAATGCGGGGACGGGAGATGGGAATCATCTTGGTGCCTCCTCCTTTCAGTGAAAAAGGCTGGGTGCGGCGCATGATGGGGCGGTTGTGCCAGGCTGTTCCGTCGTGCCACACCAGGCGGTATTGGGGAACGTTGCTATCGGCATCGCGCCAGTAGGTAACGATGTACGGATGTCCTTCCGCATCGGCGCTCATGCTGGTCTGGTTGATAAGTTCGCTGTTCTGTGGAATGCGGCAGGCATATTCGGCATTGTCCTGGCGGATGGGCAGGTCATAGACCTCGCCGTCAGACTTGTACCAAGTCTTTCCGCCGTCCGACGAGCAGGTGTAACACAAGTCGTGATTGGTCTCCACCAGCCACGATTCCCGCCATACCCATGAAACGTGGATGACGTCTTTGGCATCGACATACAGCTGCCAGTAGGCATTGCGTTCTCCTTCGCCGTCGATGAGGATGTCCTGTACCCGTTTCCAGGTACGTTGTTTCAGGTCATAGCGGTTCAGAACGAGGTTACCCCGGCCGGAAGCTCCCGAGCGGTAGGCAAAGAGCAGATCGCCGTTGGAAAGGCGGTAGAATTCCGGATAGGTGACGTCCGCTTCGTCACGTCCGGTCATCGGTTCCTTTTCTCCCAAAGTAAGCGATTCGGGTGCCGTACTGCGGCAGTAGTTCAGCGGTTGTCCGTGGTGGTCGAAGGCAACGTGCAGATAGCCGTCGCCGTCTACCATGAGGCTGATGACGTTATGGGCATCGGCCACATTTCCTTTGTAGGATGATCGGAGAAGTTCCCAACGATTGGTGCCCAGTAGACGTTTCCCGACGACCAGATAGCCGTCGCCATCGTAATAGGCGGTGTATTGGTGGCCGTTGAAAGTGGCTAATGAACTGTTGCGGAAAATGGTCGTGTTGACCGATGTGGAGCTGTAGCCTTTCCCTATTTCAATCAATTTTTGGGCAAATGCAGGTATGGTTCCTAAGAGGAATGCTAGAATCAGAATGGTGTGTTTCATGAGACTTTTTGGATAATTGTTTGTGCAATATTCGCAAAATTATTCGACAACCACAACGGGTCAGGTGTGAATTTAGGGTGCAGGCGGGTAGATTGACAGATTTGTGTATCTGTATGATTAATTTTTCACTCCCTGCAGGATAGAAGCTGTCAGTAAATCAGCCTGAATTCAACCCATACAGGCAAGTGGTCGCTAATGCCTCCCAGGTAGCGAGGTCCAAGATATGTACGGAAAGGCTGCCGTCCGCCGAACTTCTTGTCTTCGGTCAGGAGGAAGGGTAGACGGGCCACGTCGGCATGGGCTTCGGATGTGGATAGAGGGGCGTCTGTTTGCAGCAGGTTGCCCGATACGATGAGGTGGTCCAGCAGTCCCCATTCTCCCTGATACTTGTAGCT
>ERZ779877.1529-NODE-1529-length-19493-cov-3.278681_pt1 | contig 19493 bp, 14 predicted proteins | sample MGYA00511556_ERZ779877 | MGnify/ENA primary metagenome ERZ779877 (study PRJEB29588, sample SAMEA2159338) | human gut metagenome | biome: human gut; feature: human-associated habitat; material: faeces | place: Denmark | collected 2008/2010 ...
GTGGCGCCAGCATCAGTGTGGCCCGTTTGGCCAAGGGCAAGAAATCGTCGTGCAGGGTGTAACGGTTGGAAATGCCCTCTTCCTGCGCTTCGATCCGCACGTTCACAACCTCGTCCCGGACCAATGCACCGACGGGAATGCGGAGTTCCATGCCCGGCCCCTGCACCACGTTAGGACGATCGTACACCAGGCGCGAACCTGCCTCCGCGCGTTGCCGCTCACGTTCGGCCTCTTCAGCCAGAGCCGCCTCGTTCCGGACGCCGCGCACCGTAAAACGGCACACCCGGCGGTTGCCTTTCAAGTCCTCCAAGGTATATTCAAACTGGTAATCCCGCTCCTCGTTGATGTCCACCCAGCCGCGGTTTTCATCCGCCGAAAGGATTTGCAACGAATTGCCGGGGTCGATGAACGACTTCAGATACCAATGCTTGGTTTTCCGGAAATGCGCATAGTCGCCCCAAAAGTTCACCAAGGGGTTTTCGTCCGGCAAGAACTCGTCCATCACGCTTTGGAACACCTGCCGCCCGTCCACCTTCAACGCGATGCGCCAAAGGCCGAACTTATTGTACGTGTCGTCCATGCGGTCGTCTGTCCAGACCGCGGCGCCTACCCGCCCCCAAGCCTTCACCACCCGGGCGGAAGCATCGGCCGTGACAGTAAACGTGGTGGCACGCCCCGTCCCGTTCACCAATCCAAGACCGGGACAAGGATAGAGCTTCACGCCGTGTACCACGGGATTCATCGTGTCTTTGGCCAGATGGCGGAAATAAGGCAATGGGTCGACCAAAGCACCGTCTGAAACCCGGTGCAGTTCCAGGTGCAAATGCGGGGCGAGCGAAGCACCGGTATTGCCGCTGTAAGCAATCAGTTCTCCGGCTTTTACGGGGAAATCCCCGGGAGCCAACGCCACGTCTACCCGCTCCGACTCCTCTTCATACTGCTGTCGGCGAACCCGCTCTTGCAGTTCGGGCACAAACCGGTCCAGATGGCAATACACCGATACCAGCCCGTTGGGATGCGTCACATACGCGGCATTGCCGAAACCGTCGTACCCCACGGTGAGCCGCGACACGTAACCGTCGCACACGGCCAACACTCGTTTGCCCGTCACGCCTTGCGTCTTCACATCGATGCCGCAATGGAAATGGTTCGGGCGCGGTTCGCCGAAACTGCCCGACATCAGGAACGGAATATCCACCGGAGAGTGGAAACGCGCCTCCTGCGCACCGGCCGGAAAGGCCAGCACGCAAGCGGCGCATAATGCCAGCCAACGCCTGTCCATACGCATCAGCAAGCCTTGAAACTCATATCGAGCCCCTTGACCGAATGGGTCAGCGCTCCCACGGATATGAAGTCCACGCCGCACTCGGCATAATCGCGAATCGTGTCAAAAGTAATGCCGCCACTCGACTCTGTCTCTATCCGGCCGGCAACCATCTCCACGCCCTTCCGTGTGTCCTCCAAAGAGAAATTGTCGAACATGACGCGGTCCACGCCACCAATGTCCAACACCTGCCGCAGTTCGTCCAGGTTGCGCACCTCGATTTCTATCTTCAAGTCCTTGCCTTTTTCTTTCAGGTAAGCATGGCAACGGTTGATGGCATTGGCTATGCCTCCGGCAAAGTCCACGTGGTTGTCCTTCAACAAAATCATGTCGAAGAGACCGATGCGGTGATTCACCCCGCCCCCGATTTTCACGGCCGCCTTTTCCAGCATGCGCATCCCCGGAGTGGTCTTGCGGGTATCCAGCACCCGGGTTTTCGTCCCCTCCAGGCGCTCCACATACTTGTGCGTCATGGTAGCGATGCCGCTCATGCGCTGCATGATGTTCAGCATCAACCGCTCCGTCTGCAGAAGGCTCTGCACCCGTCCCGTCACCACCATGGCCACGTCGCCGGGCTTCACGTGCGCCCCGTCCTGCAAAAACACTTCCACCTGCATCTCGGGGTCGAAGCGGCGGAACACCTCTTTCGCTATTTCCACACCCGCCAAGATGCCTTCCTCCTTGATGAGCAGTTTCGACTTCCCCATCGCATCCTTGGGAATGCAGCACAACGTGGTATGGTCGCCGTCGCCAATGTCCTCGGCAAAGGCCAAATCTATCAAACGGTCATTCAATTCTTCTACTGACAACATAATCTTCTAAATTTGCTTAATATTATACGTATAACATAAATCAAGAGCAAAGATAGCCACTTTTATCCGATTATTCGCCGAAATCGCGTTCTTTTGTCAGTCCACTCTTCCATTTAATAACTCTTTTTTGTTACTTTGCAATATGGATGGGAACAATGCAAAGAAAGAGTTCATGAAACTGACGTACATTTTCCATAGTGGTTTTGCCCTTGAGACACAAAGATGCATCCTGATATTCGACTATTGGATGGATCCGGCCCACGTCGTGCCGAATTTATTGGAATCCCCCAAACCGATGTACGTATTTTCCAGCCACTTCCATGAGGACCACTTCAACCGTGACATCTTTTCATGGAAACTCAAGAAAACGAACATCTCCTTCATTCTCTCCAAAGACATTCTGAAACACCGGCGGGCAAAAAAAGAAGAAGCCGACGCCTGGTTGGCCAAAGGAGCGACATGGCAGGACAGCCTTATCCATGTCTGTGCCGCCGGAAGCAACGACAGCGGCGTGTCATGGATTGTGGAAACAGAAGGACGCATCATATTCCACGCCGGCGACCTGAACAATTGGTATGCCCGGTTCCTCAACGAAAGCGGACAAAGCAAACAAGCCTACAGCCCGGAATTCGGGCTCCGCATCGACCCGGAAAAGGAAGAAAAGCGCTATCTGGGCGAATTGAAGGACATCCGCAAAATCACCTCCCATTTCGACGTGGCCATGTTTCCCGTGGACGGCCGCATCGGCAATGGCTACACCCGTGGTGCCCGCCAGTTCATCGAACAGTTCCAAGTGGACTGCCTCGTTCCCATGCACTTCGTAGCCAGCGGTTTTGAGTCCGCCTGGCGGATGAAGGATTTCGCCAATGCTCAAGGCGTGCAGTTCTGGTGCATCAAGGAGAATGGGGAGAGCCGGGAGGTATTTCAATGAAATCCGTTTTATTCTACATCAAACCACAACTTAATCTCATCGACCAACATCGGGATATTGTTGTATATCCGTTCTTTTCTACATCAAACCACAACATATACCATTGTGGACTTATATCCTGATGGTTGTATATCCGTTCTTTTCTACATCAAACCACAACCTGCTGGTGTCCATACGGGGGAAAGATGCTGTTGTATATCCGTTCTTTTCTACATCAAACCACAACGAAATACCTATCCAAAAGGTTTTGAGGAGAGTTGTATATCCGTTCTTTTCTACATCAAACCACAACTCGGCGTGTTGTTCAATCAACAGCGAATTAGTTGTATATCCGTTCTTTTCTACATCAAACCACAACTGATAGATGGATGAGATTTGCATGTTTTGTTGTATATCCGTTCTTTTCTACATCAAACCACAACTCCTCTCTTCTCCTTGTGAGGCAGTCGATTGTTGTATATCCGTTCTTTTCTACATCAAACCACAACCTCACATGGGTTCTGTGATAAAAGAGATTGTTGTATATCCGTTCTTTTCTACATCAAACCACAACCGCGCGATATGGAACTTGAAGCACGGCTTGTTGTATATCCGTTCTTTTCTACATCAAACCACAACCCAAAATCTTATATAAATCTTTTAGGTAAGGTTGTATATCCGTTCTTTTCTACATCAAACCACAACCACAAAGTGAATGTCTTCGAAAGATACCTGTTGTATATCCGTTCTTTTCTACATCAAACCACAACTATTATAGGCCGCTTTCTACTTCTGCGGAGGTTGTATATCCGTTCTTTTCTACATCAAACCACAACGCGCTGTTGAGAATGACATTCAGTCCGCTGTTGTATATCCGTTCTTTTCTACATCAAACCACAACGTGTATCAAGGATATTCCGTGTTCGGTTCTGTTGTATATCCGTTCTTTTCTACATCAAACCACAACCTGAATGGCTTCCCCGCGTCGAGGCATTTGGTTGTATATCCGTTCTTTTCTACATCAAACCACAACTATATGGGTTATGCTGACCGTATCCTGAATGTTGTATATCCGTTCTTTTCTACATCAAACCACAACTAAAACTGACCTCCAAAACAAAAAATATAAGTTGTATATCCGTTCTTTTCTACATCAAACCACAACCTCGCCCCTATCCATAAGATATATCTGAGGTTGTATATCCGTTCTTTTCTACATCAAACCACAACTCTCCGTGGCCTCTTCTTGCATATCAGAAGTTGTATATCCGTTCTTTTCTACATCAAACCACAACCTCTGGATAAAGACCTTCTTAACGGTATGCGTTGTATATCCGTTCTTTTCTACATCAAACCACAACTGGCTTTGATGGTGCTTCGAAAGGTATCGAGTTGTATATCCGTTCTTTTCTACATCAAACCACAACTGGGAAGACGCTGCTCCGTGGACGTATAATGTTGTATATCCGTTCTTTTCTACATCAAACCACAACTTTAACACGAGCCTTAAACGTCTCATCAGGTTGTATATCCGTTCTTTTCTACATCAAACCACAACTTCCAAAAGGCTGTTTATCGTTTCCGCCTGGTTGTATATCCGTTCTTTTCTACATCAAACCACAACGTCACGTATGATTTTCTTAATATCCTCCTTTGTTGTATATCCGTTCTTTTCTACATCAAACCACAACTTTATGAACTTGTTAAGCACGATAATACGGTTGTATATCCGTTCTTTTCTACATCAAACCACAACCCTCATGGAGGAGCAGAGCAAGACCATCAGTTGTATATCCGTTCTTTTCTACATCAAACCACAACGAAGCCGAGCGAGCGGATGCGAGCGAGCGTGTTGTATATCCGTTCTTTTCTACATCAAACCACAACTTTTTTACCTTTGGCGTGTTAAGAATGTTTGTTGTATATCCGTTCTTTTCTACATCAAACCACAACATAGCCATTGTAGCGTACACCGTACGCTGGTTGTATATCCGTTCTTTTCTACATCAAACCACAACATGAGCCTTTTAAGCGATTGGAAATAAGTTTCATATGCGCATATTGACAACAAGAAGTGGCTATACCGACATAGAAGACACCACAAAAATACTAAAAAAATTCCAGTTGGATGGGTGCTTTTATCTCTTTTTTTGCAGCTTTGCCAAATACGGTTTCAATTTCTCCATACTGCTTGTCTGTGACTGCAAGCATGCTTACTTTTCCGGTGATAGGCATTACACCCTTTACGCGCTTTTTATGTACAACAAGGCTTTCGTATGATGCGCAATGACGGATATACACAGAAAACTGCATCATTACAAATCCATCCTTTAATAAATCCTTTCTAAAATCGGAAGCAATCTTCCTTTCTCGTTTTGTTGTTACAGGTAAGTCAAAGAACACAAACAGCCACATGATATGATAAGCATTCAAACGACATTCACTCATACAAACGAAGGATAAATGATACTTTCCTTTTTATCTTTCAACGCACGGACAAGAGATGCCGTCGTCATGGACAAAGCAACTTGAAGAGGACGTATTTGACCTTTCATTTTCACGTCTGTAAACAGCACCCTCACAAGTTGCTGTTTGACCTCCTTATCTAAACAAGCCTCTGGCGAATCTTCGAAGAGCTGATATACGGCATAGTCCACAAACGGGCGATAAGGCTCCATGACATCATCGGCCAATGGGAACGCATTGTAACGATTACGGTGAAACAAACCAAAAGCAGGGAACAGTCCGGACCCCAACAACGCACGGGCTACCGCCGCACGAAGAATGGCATACCCATAGTTCAACCATGAATTGGGAGACTCGCCATTGCGGCTACGGTTGAATGACCGTCCATACATCTGCTGCCAATAGATTTTGGCAGCCAGCCCTTCACGGTTATCACTGTCGCCCGACAGCACATTCATATAATATGGCTTTAAAAGATTCCCATCGCGGCCTAACAGGTCGAGCAATACGGCCTGATTGCGTATCTTATGCTCTATGATTTCTTTCCATATTCTCTTTTTCGTAGGCAAGGAAACCTCTGTCTGAAGCCGGTACACTTCTTGCTGGACGGCATTCGACTCCAAAGGCATCAACATCGTGTTGGGCATGCATTGCGCATTGCAGAATACCACGGCAACATTATTGTCGGCCAAGGCATTCAACAATGGGACTGTGAACTGCACCAACTGGCTCTCCACGATGACAACACCCACATCTTCTATCGGCCTTGTTATAACCTCTTCAACGTCTTTATACCGTATTTCTATTTGGTTATATTTCAAGGACAGCAATACTGGAGTCGTAAAAAACAAGGTTTGCTTTATCATCGGTTCTTGAATTTAATTTTTCCCAAATCATCCATTTCAAAGTCACGACCTTGCACCAAGGCCTTAAATTGAGTGTGAAGCAAGACGATAGCCGCCCTTGTCGGTTCACCGTTTTTAAATGCCCCATTCTTCGCCTTGACATCTGTTGAAGAACGGGCTTCCTGATGGAACAACAAAGAAAGCGTACCATAATTAGATCCATGCACTGTCATGGAAGACATTCCTGTTATTTTATAAAGCCGCTTGCACAATTCCGCTTCGCCCAGTTCGTATATCTCTTCTGGGCTTTCGTCATACAACAGCACCATCGTTCCTATTTTGAGTGTCCATCTTAGCGGATAGCCATTGTCGCTTTCCGGACGCAATATATCAATGCCTTGTGCCGATACCCCGCTGTTATAATATCCGACGGCATCCAGGCGGTTAACCAATTCGAAGTCCCGCTTCTCCTTGCCACTTTTGTTTTTCCCCACATAAATACCCATCATGTAGTTTGAATCGTTGGCCACATGGAATTTATGTTTATATTCTTTAGACGAAAGGTCACGCTGCAAGCGGATGTGTAACGGGCGCTGGATTTGCGGGGCATAGACTCTTACTTTACGAATAGCGACCCGTTTGTCTTGATTCATCCAAATGCCGGCTTCTACGGCTTTTTTCAGATTGCCATATTGCTTTATGGCCTCTTCCACTTTTTCACGAACGGTATCGTCCACAATATTCCTTACGTTCTTTTCATCCAACAGGTCCAAGGGCTTACGAACTACGTATCTGATTTCTCCGTCACGTTCTATAGCTCCATAATAGGTATCTTGATGCAACGACCCACGAGCTGTATCGCCTTGCATATATTGGCCGGTGATTTTTCCGTTCTTACGCAGTTTCTTACGAGTTTGTTTACCCAAATTATCAGCGGTATAATGGCTAATAAGTAATGCTTCATCAAGATGTTTCATATCCTCCGTAAACGTGCTCCATGGTTTGGGGAATTCTGCACGCCGTTTGTCCATTCCCCATTCCCAACGCTCTTCATCATGATAATACTGGGCCAATCTGTCATACTCAGCTTTACCGATACATGCAATGGTAATGGCATCTATCACATGATGGCAATGATTCACACGCTGTTTTTTCTCATATTCCTCCTGAATTCCCCATATTTTCCGGAAATCCGAGGTCGCGATGCCCTTAACCACATAAACATTTCTAAACACAGACTTCAAGTATGACCGCGCATATTTTGAGATGACGCTTATATCCACTCCTTGACGGCGGGAAAAACCTTCGGGAACTTCGGTCATGGTAAACCGGCTATATTTTCCTTTCCAATAGTTGCATTCCAATATGAGGCGATGACGTTTCTGAATCATACGGTCTTTTACTTCTTTATCACTGATGCCCCGTGTATTAATCTTGCGTATTTCCTTTTCCAGTTTCTCTCTTTTTTCTTTCCAATCGGCTATTCGTTCCATAATCTGTTCATGGTCGGCCAATTGCGACGGAAGTTGTGCCCGTTTGACCTCGCGGTTATAACGGCTGTTGCAGACCGTCAGGTTCTCGTCTGTAGAATCACCGCCTACACTCCGGGGAACAGTATGTTCTATATCGTATTTATTGGCATCAAAAAGATCCGCGAGGTCTATAGGCTTCCCCGTATAAAGGCAATGATGCCCCTGTTCTTCCCATAGCAAATATTTGAGCACATCAACCGATGAAGGCTCATAATTGCTGCCGAAATATTCCTTAATTCTTTCTGCAGCCGCCTTGCGCTGTTTGTTGCGTTCATTCTGCCACTGACGTATCGCCGCACGTTTGTTAGAATCATTGAGTTCGCGTGCAAACTCAATACGTATGGTAGTATTTTCATCAATCTTCCCATCTTTTAACAACGCATTTACAACGTGGCGAAGGCGGAACAACGAATGCATCGCCATCGGATTGCGCATACTGCTGGTTCGAGGCGAACCTAATTGATAATAACCTCCGGTGGTCTGTTGACGCACTTTGGGAAAAGTTTCTACCATTGATGGGTGGTAAAGCTTCTTCAGCTTACGTTCCTCCTTTTCATCAAGGTTGTATTTATAGGCGATGTATCGCTTCACATACTCTTCTTGGGTACGGATGGCGGACGTGGCAGGGTCGTAGTCGTAGAACGCCTTCACAATGTCATCCGCGTCTTCACGCGGCAACATTGGTAGCAAGGCATCTTTATCCACTTTACAGGAAACTACACCGGGAAGATTGGCCAGGAACACGGCATGGGAATAAATCATGCCATACGTCTTCATGTAAGGAAGAATCTTCCTGATGGCTTTCAAGGAAAGCGATGCGTAGCCCGATGGCAGATGTATCTTGCTGAATAAACAAGCATGTTCCTCATCCATTTGTAGCTTCTCTCGGGCAAACTCTTTTAGTTTGTCCTCGCTATCAAAAAAGAACAATACATGCCAAACGTCGTTCATGATTTCATAACGGTTTTCCCCAGAACCGCGTGTATAGATTTCGCAAGCCCTTTCCAACCATTCATCTATTTGATTTTTTACATCAAATGCTTCAGACAATTGGGCAATAACCGGACAACCGCCGACCAAGGTATCCATATAATAATTGAAGCGGTACGCACACTCTGTCCGGTCTTTGTAATAACAGAAGTTCTTTTTACTGTTTGAAAGTTTCTTCGCTATTTCCTCAAACTTGAACTCTTTCTTGGATTTCCTCAGGAACAAAGGAACTATGGTCTGTATTTCTTTCTCGGTCAGTGCCCTCAGTTCATCGTCAGCGGGTCCTTGCATTCTAATATTGTTGATAAAAGCATACATACGATACTGCTCATACAGCGGATGAGATATCGGGCATCTGGACTTGGAAGGCTCATAAACACATCTCCCCACCGTGTGTTTTTGTGACTTTAGGGGGCGTTGCGTGATAATTGTCTGGCGAAGTTCTTGGGTCAGTTCTTCAGACAAACCCTGTTTCCTGCAAATAGCAAGCAGTTCTTTTTCACAGTCCATCCGACTGGTATAATGCGTCCGTATTTTCTCACCTTTCTGATACAACCGATAAAAATATTCCCCCAAATACTCTGTTTCACAATCCCGCATGGATTGTGACAATTTTTCTATATCTTGTTTGACTTTCCCGTCGCTTTCCTCGGTATTCTCCTTGCGGTTGCTTAAAAAACCTCGTCTTTGATTCAGATGATAGAGGGCACGGCCTACGATATAACGATTCCTTAAACTTGAAAGGTCCAGCTTTTGGGTAAGACAGAGATGACGGAAATAATAAGGATTATCGCCTGTGTTATCATCAGTACGTTGCCAAGCCATAAACGCTTCTTCCTGAGGATATTTTTTCTGTGAACGCCACTGTTTCAGTTCTTCCATGGACAACGGAGGACACAACTGGTTCTTCACAAGAATTTTAAGCAACCTTATTTTTCGCGTTTTCCTGCGCCAGTAACCGACACGTTGGTGCCTGTACCCGGTACGTTCAGATGCTTTTGACGATTCTATACCTTTTTCTATCTTCACGCCTTCTTGAAAGATATTTCCGCCCCTATCTATCAAAGCATATCTGTTTTCCGATACTTCATCATCACAATCTACTATAGCCCATCCTATACTATTTGTGCCGGTATCTATCCCTAAAATTCGTTTCTTCATTATAGTATTATAGTTAAAATTCAAATATTCCGATTATTGTTTGCAAATATAAGAAAAAAGATTTATCTTTGCTGCATAAGATTTCTACATCTTATCACAATAAAGGCCTTCGGGCCGAAGGGTAAAACCTATACTCCCGCTTCGGTGGGAGTTTTTTATGCTTTTTATGATTCATGATTTCCCTTATTGTCCAAATCCATCCTGGCAGAACGTGAGAGAAGGCAAGAAGAGAAGCTACAAAAAAACGGAACAGCCGCATAAATATGCCGGATTTACTGGATGACATCGGTTGCACAAACATGCTACCGACGAAGCGTTGTGAACGCATGCGGTCAAAACGCATGGATATAACCACCATTGTCAACTTCCTTTTTCAATCCGGAATAGGGCTGAAGAACTTGACGTCATGGAAGGCGGCGTTTACGGGCTATTTACTGAATAGCCCTAAATATCCTAATTCAATAGCAGCATTATAAAAATCATTGCAACGCTCAGCGCCATTGCAAGTATAATTCCAATACCACCTATTCCTTTCTTGACGAGAATCACTTATATTCGTTTTATCCAGAATATCCTTGATCATTTTATGTTGCTTTGAAGTAAACTCTTTCTCTGAATAAAATCCCCAATATTGTTTATACTCATCCGTGTCTCTACCATCCCAACATCCAATCCAAACACCTTGTACACAGATGCCAAAACTTTTGCGTTCTTCGTGTTTTAATCCATAACATTTCCAAGCAGGCAGCAATTCATGATACCAATCGTCAATAACATCACGTGAGATCGATTCAAGAAGAAACCCGACCTCTTCTTCCAACTTCCTAATCTCACTAAGCTTATCATTGATGACATTCCAATTATCAATATTGGACTTTTTCTTATCGAACAGTTTTTCCCTTAAATATTTCTCCATTTCACATTTCAATTTTTGATTTTCCCTTGTCCCATATTGCAGATTAAGAAAATCTGCAAACTGAAGAATAAATGATTTGAGTATGGTTTCCTTAGCAGGAACAAACTTTAAACAATCATTGATTAACCATTCAGAAAGTTCATGTTGCAAAACAATAGTATGCGGTTCATAGTCCTGTTTAAACGTCTTAATGCAGGATTTGCAGAAAGCAACATCCCATTGTTTCTCCCAATCCGACTGATTATAATCACACCAACAAGAATCGTGTTCAGCAACACATCGCTGTTCATGCTTAGCCTTATGGTGATCTATAGGAAGCCGCCATACAGACCTTGACATATTTTGAACATAATCATCATCGCGATAGAACGGCATTAAGACAATAAAGATATTGTCTTTCCCATATTGTTTGCCTGGCATATTATTGAGCTTATGAATATATCGGGCAATCTGATTGGGTTGGTAACCTGCGCCTTTCACCTTATTTTCAAATATTATAGCATACTTCTTATCCTTAACACAAATATCTATTTTATCTTTTTCTGCCGTAATGGTTGGATTATCTATCCATTCAAGACTAAAGCCAATTGGAACAAGGAAGTTCTCTATGAACAAATTAAGCAGTGGATACGCCCCTCCATCATGGAATTTTAGGATTTCAGCCATAGCCCAACTTGTAGTAGGCTCATCTGAATTATACCTTTCAAAGACATTTATTGTGTATGGAACTTTGTTTTCTGAATGATTCCGGATGTAAGTGAGTCCATCGGAAATTAAAAGAAAGAACATATACTTCCTTAAACGTTCTTGTACAACGTCATCTGAAAGTTGCAAAAGTTCGTCTACATCCTGATCGGATAATATATGCTTATTTTCCATAAAACACCACGTTACAATGTTGCAAATATACGTAATTTATCCGAATTAAGTAATATGTTGACTATTCATATTCGTTACACATCAGCCTTCTTAACCCTTCATCTGTTTCAGACCCGAACATCAGATTGCCCATCTTCCACAGACAAAGCAGCTCCCATTTTGCCCATCAACCTAAAAACTTCCGACCGCGTCGTGCGCACAAGCGCATCGCGCCTTGCGGAAGGAGAGCGAACGGAAAGCGGTCGGCGGAAATCCGACATGCGGACAGGGCGGGAAACGGGACTGGCGACGCGGACTTTCACCCCGCTTCAGGAACTTTTAAAGGAAAAGGGTTCGCAGGGTTCAGACGGGCTGTGCCACAGACGTTTGCGGTGAACCCTCTGCCGGCAGAGGGTTCACACGAGGGTTCACCATACGGCCGCAACGGCCCTTCACAAGACATAGCTAAATAGCAATAGATAAGATGGTTGTCGGCATGTTTCAGGCGAAAATTTGTCGAAAGCGTCTTTATGTCGCATATTTGCGACGAGAAAAACAAAAAAGCATGAACTTCAAACGGATTGTACCTGCCGCCGTCGCACGGTGGCAGGCCATGGTCAAGAAAAAAGAAATCCGGTACGAAACGGAAAACTCACAGCTGCTTAACAAACCTGTCTGCCGTTTCGTACCGGAATGTATCACAAGTTGCCGGAATGCAATCCTAATCCTTGACGATTTTCTTTCCGTTGACGATATACGTCCCCTTCCGCAACCCGTCCAGTGCCTCGCCCTCCGGCACATCCGCCTTCAACCGGACCCCGTCAATCGTGTAGACATCCGCCCGGCTTTCCTGCGCCAGGACCTCCGCCACGTCGTCTCCCTTCTCCGGAGCCTCGTAGTAGAGCCTGAAGTCATCGAAACAGCACCAACAGTCGAATTTCTGCCCGTTGTTCAACAATCCTATACGCAACCGCCCGTCATCCACATTCACGTCCATCGTGTTGACATACCACCCCTGCGCAAAACATACGCTGGCCGCATACATACTGTTGATATAGCCGTTTTTCAAGTCCAAGTCTCCGAAATCCGGATTCTCCTCTTCATAAGGAAAAGCATAGAGGGAAACGATGGGCTGCGACTCCTGGTTGGCGAACAAAGTGGCCGGGATCGCCTCCGTCCCGCTTTTGTAGGCTTCCCCGCCATCGTTCTCCCCCGTCCGGTACAAAGCGTTTACCTGAATGGTATACTTCCCGTTTTTCAGGCCGGTGAGCGTCTGAGACATATTGAAGTTACGGTTGTAGAACTCCGCCACGCCGCTCCCCCGTGTCGGCATGTCGCTCCATCCACTCTCGTCCGGATTGAAAGAAGGATTGTCCATCAGCAACGTCAGCTCCCATCTCTCCCCTTCCTTGGGCCAAGCCTCATCCGACGTGAAGAAACCGGCTGCGGCTTCACTCAAGGAAGCCATGGCCGCGTCCACCTCTTTCTCCGTGGCGGCCTCCCCGGCCTGCCGTGCAGCCTGCTCCACCTGAGCCGTGAACGCTTCCAGTGCCTCGCCGGCCTCCGATTTTTTCATGTTCTCCCGGCACTGCTCCAGCAATGCGGTGAAACGTCCGTATGCGGCCTGAACCTGCAGGGCGCTCTCCACCGCCGCCAGCAACGCCCCGGTGGCCTGCTCATACCCTTCGCGGGTCTCTTCCACCTGTTCCGCCGCGGCCAGCGCGTCCTCTACCGCCTTCCGCACATTGTCCGGCAAGTCCTTCTGCAAAGCGGCATGGGCCTTGCCGACGGCACTCTCCAGCTGCTGCCTGTACACGTCCAAGGAATTCGCCTTCGCCAGCTCCATGCAGTCGATGTCCGGCATCCATTCCGCCGCATTATACAGGCGGACGAGGTTGTCGCCCTTCTGTAGCGTCACCTTCACCGTCCGCCGGGCCGGCTTGTCCCAACCGCCGGAATTCAACGAGAGTTCCTCGCCCTCGCCGCCGTTCACACTCAGATACAGTTTCCGTTCCTCGCCACAGATATAGGTCAGCGTCAGCTCATACTCCCCGCCTTCCTCGCTGTAGACGTTCCTCCACTGCAGGTCGTTCTTCTCGCTCCGTCCCAGCCAGCCGGCCTTCGCGCCGCCAGAGCAGAAATCCGCCTCCTCGTAGATTCCCGTCTCCGCCGCCTGGTTGTTCGTCAGTTCCTGATAGGCGTCCAGCCATGCCGTCTCGGCCTCATACTTCACCCGCTCATAGCGCTTCTCGGCCTGCAGCTTGTAGATCCGCGTGCCATGGGCCGGAAGCTCCACCGTCATGTCTCCCTCAAACTCTCCCACGTCTTCCTTCTGGAACAAGTCGCGCACCAGCACCTTTCCGCCCAGCTCCAGTTCCAGGAAATCCACCGAGAGGGAGACTTGGTTGTCGGTCGGGTTATAGAAAGCCACGGCCCTCTTCGTGCCGTGGAGTGTCTCCACGTCCTTCACCAGCACGTAAGCCCCGCTTTCCCGCTTCACCACATAGGCCTGCAATGCCAGCGGGTCCTGGTTCAGGGCGATGAGTTCCCCGTTCGTCAACAGGTCGAGGGCGGTTGGTGAAATCGTGGTCATGTCACACCCGATAAGCAAGGGTGAACTCATGATGCACCACATGCCGAAGTGCGTCTTGTCCTCCTCCGTGGACAAGCCGCGCCCCACCTCCAGCATGTCCATGTCGTTGAACTTGCCCTCCGTGGCATACGCTGACAAATAGAGGTTCTCCCCGATGATGCCCTTCACGGAATTCCATCCCAGATAGATGTCGCCCGTCACGCGCCATGAAGTGGCCACGTCGTGCACCCAAGTGCCGGGAAAAGCCCAGCGGCACACGTTCATCCGCACGTCCGTCCGCCCAGTGTTGACAATCGCCTGGTGGATGGCCGTGTACCGCTCCTGCTCCGACAGCTCCAGGTTGTCCTCATTGTAGCCCGGTTCGCCGCCGCAGAAGTCCACCTTGATGAAATCGAATCCGAGTTCCTTGAAATACAAGTCAATGTCCTCCTGGTCGTGCCCGTAAAGCCCCACGCCCTTGCCAATCAGGTCGCCGCCGAAGTAGGACGCGCAAGTGTTCTCGCCCGCATCGGAATAAATGCCGGCCTTCAGTCCCTTGGAATGGATGTAGTCCACCACGGTCTGCATCCCGTTCGGGAAACGGGTGGGATGGATTAGCAGATGGCCCTCGCTGTCCCGTCCGCCGAAGAAACCGTCATCTATATTCATATAAATATAACCGGCGTCTTTCAGTCCCTTTTCCACCATGGCATCGGTCTGCGCCTTGATCAAGTCCTCACTGATCTGCACCCCATACGTGTTCCACGAACTCCATCCCATCGTGGGAGTCTCATAAGCGGCCGCCCCACAAATGCACAAGGAAGCCAACGCCATACAAAAGAAATGTTTTTTCATGCTTCAGTCATTAATCAAATGGTTATTCAAAGATACGGATTTCCGGAGGATTTTCCAAATTTTATTCGTAGTTTTGCATCCGTAAAAACCAACAAGATCTATGGCACACGAACATCCTTTCGCACAATTCCACTTCTGCCCCAAGTGCGGCTCCCAGCTCGGCCAGGCCCCGGCCCCTGCCGCGGCGCGCTTCGTGGAGCACAACTGTAAATCGAAACATTGTGAGGACTGCGGCTTCACGTACTATTTCAATCCCAGCGCGGCCACGGTGGCCGTCATCCTGAACGACCGGCGCGAGCTGCTGGTGTGCCGCCGGGGGAAGGATCCGGGCAAAGGCACCCTCGACCTGCCGGGCGGCTTCTGCGACTGCTTTGAAAGCAGCGAGGAAGGCATGGCCCGCGAGGTGAAGGAAGAAACCGGACTGGACGTGACGCGCACCGAGTTCCTGTTCTCGCAGCCCAACACCTACCTCTACTCCGGCTTCCTGGTGCACACCGTCGACATCTTCTTCCGTTGCACGGTGGCCGACTGGCGACCGGCCCGGGCCATGGACGACGCGGCCGAGCTGATGTGGCTGCCGCTCGCGGAGCTACGCCCCGAAGAGTTCGGGATGGACTCCGTGAGAAGGGGCATCAAGCGACTGGCCGAACTCCTGTAAGCGTACACAGCAAGGAAAAAGACAACGACCGCACGGCGCTTTTTCAAAAAAAGTGTTATATATAAGGTGTAATCTATCTTTTTTTCCTACTTTTGCTGCCAAATTTATAAAAGGACAAAGCATGCAGAAAAATTTGGTGATCGTGGAGTCTCCCGCCAAAGCCAAGACCATAGAGAAGTTCTTGGGGGGCGACTACAAGGTATTATCCAGTTACGGGCATATCCGTGACCTGAAGAAGAAAGAGTTCAGCATAGACACGACGAGCTTCACCCCGCAATATGAAATCCCGACAGAGAAAGCCAAACTGGTGAACGAGCTGAAGGCCGAGGCCCACAAGGCGGAGACCGTGTGGCTGGCTTCCGATGAGGACCGCGAGGGAGAAGCCATCTCGTGGCACTTGTATGAGGTGCTGGGACTCACGCCGGAACACACCAAGCGCATCGTGTTCCACGAAATCACCAAACCTGCCATCCTGCAAGCCATACAGCACCCGCGCGACATCGACCTCAACCTGGTGAACGCCCAGCAGGCCCGCCGCGTGCTGGACCGCATCGTGGGCTTCAAGCTCTCGCCCGTGTTGTGGAAAAAAGTGAAACCCGCGCTCTCGGCCGGACGGGTGCAGAGCGTGGCCGTGCGCCTCATCGTGGAACGCGAACGGGAAATCCAACAGTTCAAGAGCGAGGAAAGCTACCGCGTGACGGCCGTGTTCACCTTGCCGGCCGACAAAGGCGGCAACGAAATCAAGGCCGAACTGAACCAGCGCTTCAAGAGCAAGGAGGAGGCCATGCGCTTCCTGGAAAACTGCAAGGACGCCACGTTCACCATAGGGGAAATCACTACCCGCCCGCAAAAGCGCACGCCGGCAGCCCCGTTCACCACATCGACCCTGCAGCAGGAAGCCGCCCACAAACTGGGCTTCACCGTGGCACAGACCATGATGGTGGCCCAGCGGCTGTATGAATCGGGACGCATCACGTACATGCGTACCGACTCCGTGAACCTCTCCTCGCTCTGCATCAACGCCAGCATGGCGGCCATCAAGGAACTGATGGGCGAACGCTACGTGAAGAGCCGCCAGTTCCACACCAAGACCAAAGGGGCACAGGAGGCGCACGAGGCCATCCGCCCCACCTACATGGACCAGACGGAAATCGAGGGCACGCCGCAGGAACGACGGCTCTACGACCTGATATGGAAACGCACCATCGCCTCGCAGATGGCCGACGCGGAAATCGAAAAGACCACCGCCGTCATCAGCGTGAGCGGACAGGAAGCCGCTTTCGTGGCCACGGGCGAAGTCATCAAATTCGACGGTTTCCTGAAAGTGTACCGGGAAAGCTTCGACGACGACCAGGAAAACGAACCGGCGGAGAGCAACCTGCTACCGCCCATGGAAGCCGGACAACAACTGGCACGCAAGGAAATACAGGCCACGCAACGCTTCAGCCAGCACCCGCCGCGCTACAACGAGGCCAGCCTGGTGAAGAAACTGGAAGAACTGGGCATCGGACGGCCTTCGACCTACGCCCCCACCATCAGCACCATACAGCAACGCGAATACGTGACCAAAGGCGACAAGGAAGGGGAAGAGCGGGAACAGCTCACCCTCACGCTGAAAGGCAACGACATCAACCCGCAAAACAAACGCATCGTGGTGGGCGCGGAACGGGGAAAACTGATTCCCACCGACATCGGGACGGTGGTGAACGACTTCCTGCTCCAGTATTTCCCAGAAATCATGGACTATAACTTCACCGCCGAAGTGGAGAAGAAATTCGACGACATCGCGGAGGGAAAGACCGAATGGACACAGATGATGAAGGACTTCTACGGCGACTTTGAACCGGAAGTGGAAAAGACCCTGCATGCCAAATCGGAGCACAAAGTGGGCGAACGCCTGCTGGGCACCGACCCGCAAAGCGGCAAACCCGTGTCGGTCAAGATAGGCCGCTTCGGCCCGGTGGTGCAGATCGGCACGGCGGACGACACGGAAAAACCGCGGTTTGCACAAATGAAGGCCAACCAGAGCCTGGAGACCATCACGCTGCAGGAAGCCTTGGAGCTGTTCAAACTGCCGCGCGACCTGGGCACGTTCGAAGGCATCAAGGTGACCATCGGCACAGGACGCTTCGGCCCCTACGTGCTGCACGACAAGAAATACGTATCGCTCCCCAAGAACGCCGACCCCATGACCATCACGCTTCAGGAAGCCATCAAACTCATCCTCGAGAAACGGCAGGCCGAAGAGAAACGCCACCTGAAAGCCTTCGACGACGACCCCGAGCTTGAAGTGCTCAACGGGCGGTATGGCCCCTACATCACCTACAAAGGCAGCAACTACCGCTTGCCCAAAGCACTGGCCGAAAGGGCCAAAGACCTCACGAGGGAAGAGTGCATGGACGTCATCAAGGAACAGGCAGAAAAGCCGCAAACGGCACGCAAACGCACGTACACCAGAAAGAAATGACACGCATCATATTAATCGGTTACATGGGGGCCGGGAAAACCACCGTGGGGAAAGCTTTGTCGCAAGCCCTGGGCCTCCCTTTCTACGACTTGGACTGGTATATCGAGGAACGGCACCGCCGGACCATCGCCCAAATCTTCGCGGAAAAAGGCGAAAAGGGATTCCGCGACATCGAACGGAACATCTTGCACGAAGTGGCTGAGTTCGAAGACGTGGTCATCTCCTGCGGCGGGGGCACGCCGTGCTTCTTCGACAACATGGAATACATGAACCGGCAGGCACAGACCGTGTACCTGAAAGCCTCGCCCGACATCCTCTTCCGCCACCTGAAAATGGGCAAAGTGGAACGCCCGCTACTGAAGGACAAGACAGAAGACGAAATGAAACAATACATCCGGGACTCCTTGTCCACCCGAGAACCTTTCTACAGCCAGGCACGCTACACACTGGACGTGACCCTGCTGGACAACTACGATAAAATAAAGGACACCGTCCGCATGCTTCGTGAACTTTTAAACTTATAAATACGCAATGAGAAAATGGCGCATTGAAGACTCCGAGGAACTGTACAACATCAACGGATGGGGAGTCAACTATTTTGGGATCAACGACAAGGGGCATGTCTATGTGACGCCACGGAAAGACAGCGTGCAAGTAGACCTGAGAGACCTGATGGACGAACTGGCCGTGAGGGACGTCACCGCCCCCGTGCTGGTGCGCTTCCCCGACATTCTGGACAACCGCATCGAAAAGACAAGCAACTGCTTCACCAAAGCCGCCAAGGAATACGGCTACAAGGGGGAGAACTTCATCATCTACCCCATCAAGGTGAACCAGATACGTCCCGTGGTGGAAGAAGTCGTCAACCACGGAAAGAAATTCAACCTGGGGCTTGAGGCCGGTTCCAAACCGGAACTCCACGCCGTCATCGCCGCCAACACCGACTCCTCCTCGCCCGTCATCTGCAACGGATACAAAGACCACAGCTACATCGAAATGGCCTTGCTGGCACAAAAGATGGGCAAACGCATCTTCCTTGTGGTGGAGAAACTCAACGAGCTGAACACCATCTACGAAGTGTCGCAGAAACTCAACGTGCGCCCCAACATCGGCATCCGAATCAAGTT
>ERZ779877.1537-NODE-1537-length-19348-cov-4.174053_pt1 | contig 19348 bp, 18 predicted proteins | sample MGYA00511556_ERZ779877 | MGnify/ENA primary metagenome ERZ779877 (study PRJEB29588, sample SAMEA2159338) | human gut metagenome | biome: human gut; feature: human-associated habitat; material: faeces | place: Denmark | collected 2008/2010 ...
TGCGCTGCACACTCACCGAGGAGCAGATCAAGAAGGAAGTCAAGCGCTGCCTCGGCTGCGGCTGCGCAGTCATCGACGAGGATCTGTGCATCGGCTGCGGCATATGCACCACCAAGTGCAAGTTCGACGCGATCCACCTTGAAAAGACGCTCGACAACCGCAACAAGCCCTATTACCAGACGCTCATGGTCGCCGTCGGCAACGCTCCCGCAACGCTCGGCAGGCTTGCCAAGAAAAAGCTTGGGCTGTAAACCATGCACGAGATAGGTATTGTCCGCAGCATGTGCAGGACCGTGCTCGACTACATGGAGGAAAATAACGTCGCAGCCATCAGCGAGATCGTCTGCGAGGTCGGCGAGTTATCTCTCGTCATCCCGCAGTATGTTGAGGAGCTGTTTCCGCCCGTCGCCGAGGGTACGCCGCTTGAGGGCGCAAAGCTCATTCTTGAGACCGTCCCCGGTATGGCCGAGTGCGACGACTGTGACGAGATCTTCAATGTCATTGAGCACGAGGGCTATTGTCCGAACTGCGGAAGCTTTGAAAAGACTGTGCTCACGGGTAAGGATTTCACGATAAAGGAGATCCACATACCGGAGAGTAATTAACTTAAGTAAAAACAACAAAAACAACTGCCGCTTCTCTTCCGGGAAGCGGCAGTTGTTTTTCATATTCATATTATATACGGCACCGTGAATACAGAAACATTTCTGTACCTCTCAAGCTTCTTGCTGAGACGCTGCGTTGTCTGGTTATGCAGCAGCTTCTTTAACGGCGAGGTCACAACGAGCGCACCCATCATGACCGTCAGGTTCTCATGCTCGTGAAGCTGCGCCGCCTCGTCCTCGACATGCTTTATAAGCACCTCGTTTACATTGCGGTAGGCCGTGACGTCATACACAAACTCCACGTTCAGGTCAAGCTCATCGAGCTGCGCCCTGAGCCTGCGCGCCTTCTGCTCGTCGTCCGTCACGTTATACAGCTCTATCTCGGAAAAGCCGCAGCTGAGGGCGCACCTGATTGTTTTCACAAATGAGCGGTTGAGCGTCTGCACCGGGATGATGACCTTGCCCGGCATGATATAGCGCAGCATATCGCGCGCCTCGTCCGTACTGCGCAGCGTGAGGTCCGTGGAGACCTCCGCATAATGCTTCTTGATGGACTTCATCACATACACCAGCAGAGGGATGAGTATAACAACTACCCATGCCCCCTCGGTAAAGCGCGTGAAGGCAATGACGAGGCACACCACTGCGCACACGACCGTACCGAGAGCGTTGATGACCGCCTTATGGTGCCAGCCCGGAGTCTTGAGCCTGACCCAGTGGGCAAGCATGCCTGCCTGCGAGATCGTAAACGAGATGAACACGCCCGTCGCGTAGAGCGGCAGCAGCGTATGCGTGTCGGCTCTGAAGAGGAAGATAAGCGCAGAGGACGCGAAGAATATCAGCAGCACGCCGTTTGAGAAGTTCAGCCTTGCGCCGCGCTGAGTGTAGCGGCGCGGCATGTATCCGTCGCGCGCGACCATCGCAAGCAGCAGCGGCATACCGGCATAAGCCGTGTTCGCCGCAAGTGAAAGGATAACGACCGTCGCTATCTGGAACACATAGAAGCACACGCTCCCGCTGCTGAACACTGCGGAAGCAAGGCTTGCAATGGCGGTGACGCCCTCCTGCGGGACGATGTGATAAATATCCTTCAGCACGGCGATGCTTATAAAGGTCACGCCGACCGTGAGCGCCATAAGGCTGAGGACTCTTTTCGCGTTCTTCGCCGATGGGTCGCGGAAGGACGGCACACCGTTGCTCACGGCCTCGACGCCGGTCAGCGCGGTGCAGCCGGAAGCGAAGGCTCGCAGGATAAGGAACACTGTCACATCCCCCGCCGTTTCGATGACCGCCGTCGGCTCCGGCGGCTGGTACCCGAACACGAGCACACGCACAAAGCCCGTCACGATGAGCGCAAGGATAGCGAAGATGAAGAAATACGTGGGCACGCCGAACATGATCGCCGACTCGCGCATGCCTCTGAGGTTGCCCCACGTGAGGATGCAGACGATGACAAAGGCGATCCACGGCTTGTATGCCGCAAGCTCCGGGAACGCCGACGCCACCGCCGCCGCGCCCGAGCAGCTCGACACCGCCACCGTCAGGATATAGCCTACCAGCAGCGACGACGCCGCGGTAAGCCCCGGCGCTTCGCCGAGGTTGTCCGCACCGACGATATACGCACCGCCGCCCTGCGGGTAAGCGTCTATCGTCTGCCGGTAGCAGAACACGAGAATAAGCAGCAGCGCAATGATCGCGCACATGACGTACACGAGCGTATGCGCGGCAAGCAGCCCCATCACCGGCAGCAGCACCATGAGCACTTCCTCACCTGCGTATGCCACGGAGGAGATAGTGTCGCTGGAATAGATCGGCAGCCCCCAAAGCACGCCGAACTTTTCACCGCCCAGATCGGAGTCCTTCAAGGGCTTGCCGATAAAGATGTCGCGAAGCCTGTTTTTCATTTTTAGGTAACCTCCACCCGCCGCCCGTCGAGCCTTTCAGGGCAGCAGTCAAAATAAAAACGCTGTGCTTTCCTGAAACACAGCGCAATGAGACCGTATGCTGGCGTAGTTACACCTTTATCCGCTCTCTTACGCTGACGAGATTAGCTGTCGGGTTCGGGAAAGAGAGTCCCCTATCGCATCGCGAATACACCCCAAGGACGTGCCATAGTATGGTCGCCGTCCAATCGGACAAAATGTCCGGTCCGGTTCTCCCGCTACCGCGAAACGCGGCATAAAGCATATTGCAGGTGCAATGCGGCATTAAGCATATTGCAGGCGCAATATAGCAGATTTATCCGAGTTTGTCAATAGGCATTTCTTAGCATTATCTACACGTCGCGTATAAAAATGCCGGGATGATAGTCCCGGCATTTTGCATTATCAGAATTTTGCGATGATGTCCTTGATCCTGTCAAAGAAGCTGGACACGGAGGTGACGACCTTCTTCACAGTCTCGACGAAGCCAACGACCTTGGTCTTCGCGTCGGACACCTTCTGAAGCGTACCCTGTACTTCCTCTACACGCGCCTTGAGAGAATCAGCGTCAAGCCCTTCGAGCGAGCGGCACAGGTCAATGAGCTGCTGTATCTGAGTGTTGGTCAGCGTGACGTTGTAGCGCCCTGCAATGTCAATGATCTCGGCGCGTATCTCGTCGTCGGTCATCTTCTGCGTCTCATCGAGCATGAGCTTCAGATCGTTTACGATGGAGGTCGAGTCCATGCCGCCTATCTCGTTTGCAAGCTCGCCGGTGATGGTAAGCTCCTGTGTGCTGACAAGCTTCGCCAGATCGTCCAGCTTTTTGCCGGTCATGTCCTCGTATGCCTTGTATACGCCGGTGAGCGCCGCGGTGCCGCTGACCTCAAAGGGCGCTGCGACGATGATGCGCGCATCGGTTATGCCCGCCGTCGCAAGGGCACTTATATACATTTCACCGGTGCACCATGTGATGTTGCTCGTGGTGACGTCCATGCCGCTGCCCTCGGGCAGAAGCTCAACATACACGCAGGAAATGGATCTCGTGCCGATAAGGCTCTCGTCCACATATCCCTGGAGCCACTGGCGCTCCTCGCCGTTCGTGACGCGCAGTTCGATAGCGTCGCCGCGTTTGATGCCGAAGGCGTTATACACAGCGGCGATCTGATCGTCCGTGAGGTCCGCGCCAATGACCGCGCGGCTCTGTATGTTCTCAGCGTATGCAGGGACTATCATCCCCACCGCCATTACGATTATAAGCAGGATGGTAATAAGCTTTTTCATTTTTGTCTCCCCTTTCAGAGTTCGTTTATAGAGACGAATAGTTCTTCATTTTGTTCCATATATTCAATCCAGGGCATACCTTACCACATGTCCGCCGTTAAATAAAGCCTTTTTTGTGAACCTTAGTCAATCTTAATATTTATGTTCAGTACAATTTCTTCCTATATCAGCAATTTTATATGGAGCTGGCTGTTTTTCCCCGGGCTGATCGTCTGCGCCGGGGCGCTCACCATCAGCTGCCGCGGTCTGCAATTCAGGCGCTTCGGCCTTGCGATGCGCCTGACCGTCGGCAGCATCCGCCTGCATCCGACGGCGCGCAAAAGCGGAACAGTCACGCCCTTTCAGGCTGCCGCGACCGCTCTCGGCTCAACGGTCGGCACGGGCAACATAGTCGGTGTGTCGCAGGCTATCGCCATGGGCGGCCCCGGCGCACTCTTCTGGCTGTGGGCAGCGGCGCTCATCGGGATGATCGTAAAATACGCCGAGGTCGCTCTCGCGATATATTACCGCCGCGGGAGCATCGGCAGCGGACCGATGGATTATATCACCCACGGTCTCGGCAGACCACACCTTGCGCGCGTCTACGGCGTGCTTGTCACGCTCTCCGCCTTCTGCATGGGCAATCTCGTGCAGGTCAGCAGCATTGCAGATTCCTTCGTCCGTGCCGTCGACGCGTGTCCCGTTGGCCCGATGCAAAGCCCCGCCGCTCTGCGCTTCGCGCTCGGTCTCGTCCTCGCCGCCGTCACGGCGCTGCTGCTCTCAGGCGGCGCGGGACGGGTCGGCACGGCGGCGGAAGCTATGGTTCCGCTGATGAGTCTGCTGTTCATCGCCGCCTCAATGGCGGTCGTCGCGGTAAACCATAGCAGGATAGCCGGTGTTATGTCAACCGTATTTATTGAAGCCTTCCGCCCCGGCGCGATCACTGGCGGTATCTGCGGCGTCACAACGGCGCAGTGCATACAGTGGGGACTGCGGCGCAGCGCCTTTTCCAACGAAGCCGGGCTCGGCACTGCCGCCATCGCCCACGCCGCGGCTGACACGGACGATCCTGCCGCTCACGGCATGTGGGGCATCTTCGAGGTCTTTGCCGACACTATAGTTATCTGCACCTGCACCGCGCTTGCAATCCTTTGCAGCGGCGTCAATATCCCATGGGGCAGCGTCACCGGGACGGAGGTGTATCAGTCCGCCCTCGCGTCCGTGTTCGGCGCGCGTACTTCGTCGGTATTCATGGCCGTCACCATCTGCCTTTTCGCCTACACGAGCGTAATGGGCTGGGCAGTCTACGGCAGCCGCTGCGCCGAGTACATAAGCGGCAGACGCGGAGCCGCTCTCTACGGTTTTCTGTTCCCGTGCGTCTGTCTATGTGGATGTGTTATGTCAACCAAAGGCGCGTGGCAGATCGCAGACCTGATAAACGCTCTGATGTCGCTGCCGAACCTCGCCTCCCTGCTAATGCTCGCCCCCGTCGCAGGAAAAATATCGCGGAAAATTGACACTTGACGCTTTCTTCCAAAATCTATATACTGAATACAGGTAATGAATGCCGCCGGTACAGGCGGGCAAATTTCACTTAGGAGGAAATTTTTTGAAAGTAATAATCTGTGACGACTATAAAAGTCAAAGCGCCGCCGGTGCGGATATCATTGAGAAGATAGTCCGCGAGAAGCCCGACTGCTGCCTTGGCCTTGCCACCGGTTCAAGCCCTGTCGGCATGTATCAGGAGCTTGCGCGCCGCTGCCGCGAGGAGGGGCTTGACTTCTCCAAGGTTCACACCGTGAACCTTGACGAATACATCGGCCTTGAGCCGACGCATGACCAGAGCTACAGATACTTCATGGACTCCAATCTCTTCGACCACATAAACATCGACAAGAAAAACACCTACGTCGCCAAGGGCACCGGCGATATCGACGCGAACATCGCGGAGTTCCAAGCTGTTATTGCCAATAGCTGTGTTGAGCTTCAGGTGCTCGGCGTCGGCCCTGACGGTCACCTCGCGTTCAACGAGCCTGGTAAAGAGCTGTACTGGCATGCGCACAAGGAAGTCCTTGACGAGAGCACCATTGACGCAAACGCCCGTTTCTTCGCCTCCCGCGACGAAGTCCCCCGCTACGCGGTGACTATGGGCATCGGCGAGATAATGATGGCAAAGCGCCTGCTGATGATCCTCAGCGGCTCAAACAAGGCTGACGCCGCCCGCCAGCTTCTCATGAGCGATGCCGTCACCTGCGCCTGCCCCGCAACACTCATGAAGCTGCACCATGACGCGACCGTCATCATCACCCGCGAGCTTGCCGACGCCATCGGCTACAAAGGCTGAGTTGGTTTAATTACCGTATAAAATACCCCTTACGCATTTTTGCGTAAGGGGTGTAGTCTTATAAGCTCTTATTCCTCTTCCTCTACAAGCGCGTACTTGTCAAGATACTCGCTTGCAAGCGTTGTCCTGCCGCCATGAACGAGCGTCTGAAGGTACACGTTTGAAAACTCAAGCGTCGCGGACAGCTCGTCCTCTGCGTTAACTAAATACTCCAGCAGCTCCGGATAATCGTTCCTAATCTCCTGCATGATGAACTCGCACTGTGTCAGCAGGTCGCCCACCGACGTGCCGTTCTCCATCGCAAGGTCGTACAGATATCCCTTGCGCTCGCCCGTCCACTGGCACAGGCCGTAGCCGTGGCCGCACTTGTCCCTCGGCAGATATTTTATAAACGCCTCTCTGCTTACAGAGCCGTTATCTATGCTGTCGGTATAATCCTGCGAGAAATAGAACTGCGAGGTAAAATCGCCCTCAACACGCGTCGGCTCGCAGGAGCTTTCGGAGTCGATGCAGCCGAGTATCGCCGCCGCAGTGTAGGGGTTATCAAACTGCTCAACGAAATAGTTCCATATAATACCGGCATTGCTGGTGTCATAGGTGGTCTGCGCTGCGTATTCCTTTTTCCCGCTTGATGCAGTCGGTGCAGGGCTCTGCGTCTGTTCCGGTGCGGCGGCAGTCTCGGACTGCGCCGTCTGCGTCTGGGTGCTCTTCTGCGCGCTCTCAAGGTAGAGCGTGAACTTCTTGTCTATGAGAACCGTCTCAACAGTCTCACCCTTGTTTTCCGCCGCGGCGGTCAGCTGATATGTATACTCCCCCGCTCCGAGATCCGCAAAATGCATGGACGCGTTCAGCGTACCCGCAAGGCTGAACTCCGGTGAATACGGCACATAGGCATATTCCTGAACAACCTCTCCATCCTTGAGGAGCCTCCCCGTGACATTCGTGAGCTGCCCCTTGTCCGTCTTTACAACGCCCCTTATATCAACAACGTTCCCCGCCTTCATATCCGACGGCTCGGTCGCATCAACGACCGTTATCACGGGGATGTTCGGGTTCGGCGTTGCCGTCGGTTCAGGCGTCGGTGCCGGTGCGGCGGTAGGTTCAGGCGTAGGCTCCGGCGTCGGCGTGGGTGTCTCCTGCACCGCGGCAGTCGGCGTTGGGACGGCGTCAGGCTTGCCTGAGCAGCCGGTAAGCGTAAGCAGTATTGATACCGCAAGCGTGAGCGCCGCGGCGGACTTTATCGGTTTTGTCATCTGTTAAATCTCCGGCATGAATATTTTTCCATGTTTGGTTATTATACTTCCGTTCAGGCAATATTTCAACACCAAAGATTTAACAATTAACACTTTCAGCCCCGGCCAATGTCAAGGCAGCTGATATCAGATACACCTCTGTACGGCCACTGAGCCTTTTCTTCGCTCGCCTCAACGCGGAGATTCTCTGCTGTCTTTTCCAGCGCAGCCATGTCCGTACCGGCATCGGCCTGCCCACCTATCCGTATAAGACAGCCGTATTCCGGTGAAAAAAGCAGCAGGTTATATGCCGTCCACCGCTCGCCTGTGACAGAGCTTTCATAACTTGTCTCTATCTCCATGCGGTCATAGCCGTTCCAGATGTCCTCTTTTACAATGCGGCTCTCTCCGGTAAGGAAATATTTCATCCCACGCAGCTGCTCTCCGTTGAAGCTCTCTATACAGTAGGCTATCCATTCTCCCTCATTGTCGATGATGCGTCCATTCGTGTACCGGCCAAGATAGCCCTCTGCCTGCGCGTCGCTCTCCGGGAGCCAGTCTGGGCATATGCTCACCTCGCGGCAGTCCTCCCCGACGTCAAAGGTGAACCACATACTTGTCCCGCTGTGCTCTATCGCCTTACTCTCCGCCGCTCCCGTCTCAACGTTTATTCCCGGCACTCTGCCCGTCATCGCTTCGCCCGCCGCAGTCTTGTGGGCATGCATGGCCCCGTAGCCTATCGCGAAAGCGCTCAGGATAAACAGCGGCACAAGTATCGCCGCGATGAGAAGCATCTTCGGCGCTCTGGCCTTTCTCCGCCGGTCATTCATATAGACCCGCTCTATCGTGTCCCCCGGCGCGCGGACGGCAGAAAAAGCCTCCTTATATATTCTTGCGTCAAACATTGCTCTTTGCCTCCTCCAGCCATGCTCTCAGCAACTCCCGGCCGCGGCGCAGCCGTGTGCGCACGGTGGCTGCCGGTGTGCCGGTAAGCCGCGCTATCTCGTCCGTGGAATAGTCCTCATAGTAATAGAGATATATCGCCGTCCGGTACTTTTCCGGCAGCTCCATCACCGCGTAAAACAGATCGCTGTGCTCTTGTGTCTCGAAGTGCAGCTCGTTTGCGTATTCCTCAATGTCCCCGGCCTTGCGCCACTGCGAGCGCAGTGCCCGCTTGCATTCGTTCATCGTCACGCGCACGAGCCAGAACCGCGCATGCTCCTCGCTCTCAAAGGGCTTGGTGCTTCTCAACAAACGCAGCAGAACATTCTGCGTCACATCGTCCGCGTCGCTTGCACTCTTCATATAGCTGAACGCCAAGCGGAACACCATGTCCATGTACCGCCGCGCAAGGAGCTCAAATTCCCTGTTCTCCATCGCCGTTCATTCCTCCGGCCAGACCTTGATCGTAAAGAGCTTCATATTTTCCGTGCCTATCCCGTCATCAAGCAGGCGGAGCATATAGGCTTCGTCCAGCTTTTCGCCTATGGCGTACAGCTGCCCCGGCGTTGCCTGCACGATGCACATATAGCACTGTCCTGTCATCTGCGCGTAATCAAACCTGTCCCCCTTCTCTTCGTCATACCGCATCACTGCCGCCTCGCAGCCGAGAGCGGAAAAGGCTCCCGCCGTCTTGATGCAGTTATCCCTCTGTACTGTTTCGATGATATCCACAAGCTCCGCGTTCAGGGCGTTTATTTTATCCCGTGCGTCCCAGTACTCCTGCGGGAGCTTACTGTCGTTCGCCTCATGCCACGCCATGGCGTCGGAGTCTAAGGTCGCGCTGCCGTTTTCCCCTGCGGCGATCAGCTCCGCCTGAGTCCTGTAGACGAGCTCACTCTGCTTTTTCATAAGGCTCAGTATCTCACCGTATCTCTCCCGGTACTCCTCGCACGTCAGGTAAAACGGGTCATATGTAATTTCAAAGCTGTGCGGCTCATCCTGCGGGAGAGCCTTCAGATACTCATCGTCGCTCCGGCTTATGCACAGCTTGCCGTCCACGGCGCTGCGCTCATGCATCCACTCTTCATATTCCTCCCGCGTCAGCGTGCGCACCTCCTCTGCCGGTGTCGGCGTGCTCGTTGATACCACTGCCGTCTCCTGCGGTGACGTCTGCTCCGTGGGCGGTGTTTCATCATCCGCCTGACAGCCGCACAGCAGTGCCATCACCGCGCATATCATCAGCGCGTGTTTTCCCATGTTCATCATAGTCGAGCATCCTTTCTTTTTATTTATCGTTTCATCTATAATACCTTTGACGAGCGCAAATTGTTTCATGTTCCGAAAAAATCAAGAAATTCCCGCTATCCATTTACAACATTAAATTTTTGTAGTATTATTTATAAGATCAAAATATCAGGAGCAATTATGGAATATAAATTCTGCGTCCCCTGCCTTTTGGGGCTTGAGGGGCCGATATCCGATGAACTCAAGAGACTGGACATGGCAAACGTTGCGTCCGAGAACGGCCGCGTGTACTTCACCGGCGGAGATGAGGCGCTTGCCCGCGCCAATATCTGCCTGCGCATCGGTGAGCGCGTGCTCATCGAAATGGGCAGATTTGACGCTTTCACGTTTGACGAGCTGTTCGAGGGCACAAAGGCTCTGCCTTGGGAGTCCATCATCCCGAAGGACGGCGCTTTCCCCGTCAAGGGCTACAGTCTCAACTCTAAGCTCTTCTCCGTTTCCGACTGCCAGAAGATAATCAAGAAGGCAGTGGTCGAGCGGCTCAAAAAGTCCTACGGTCTGGAGTGGTTCCCAGAGACGGGCGCACTGTATCAGATCCAGTTCTCTATAATGAAGGACCGTGTCTCCCTCTGCATTGACACCTCGGGTGACGGACTGCATAAGCGCGGCTACCGCCCTGCGCACAATGCCGCGCCCCTCAAGGAGACCATGGCTGCGGCCATGGTAAAGCTCTCGCGCTACCGCGGGCGTGACGATTTCTGCGATCCTTTCTGCGGCAGTGGGACTATTCCCATCGAGGCCGCGCTTATCGCCAAGAACCGCGCACCGGGGCTTGACCGCGGCTTTACCGCGATGAGCTGGAAGAACATCGACCGCCGCGTATGGGAACAGGAGCGCGAGGCCGCCAAGGCCAAGGAGTACCACGGCGATTATAACATCGTCGGCGCGGACATCGACCCGAAGGCTATAGAGATCGCACGCGAGAACGCGCAGCGCGCCGGTGTGGACGACGTCGTCCGCTTCGAAGTCGCGGACGCGATGAAGTTTGACCGCAAAACAGAGCGCGGCGTCATCGTCACGAACCCGCCCTACGGCGAGCGCATCATGGAAAAGGAGCAGGCGGAGGAGCTATACCGCGGCTTCGGCAAAGCGTATCTGCAAAGCGAGAACTGGCAGCTCTACCTGCTGTCCTCCCACACGGAGTTTGAGCGCTGCTTCGGCAAAACAGCTGACAAGAAGCGCAAGCTCTATAACGGTATGATAAAGTGCGACCTGTTCATGTACTTCAAGTAAACGCATCGGAGAGATATAAATGAAGCATCTTTTTATAGTCAACCCCACTGCCGGCGGCAGCGATAAAACCGCTATAGTCACTGAGCGTGTCAACACCGCCTTTTCGCATTTTGAGACCAGCGGCGATACATATGAAATTTACGTCACCAAAGCGCCCATGGATGCCCCCGGCAAGATAAAGGCCGACGCCGCCGAAAATGAAAAGCTGCACGTCTACGCCTGCGGCGGGGACGGCACCTTCAATGAGTGCGTCTGCGGTGCGGCAGGGCTGGATAACGTCGCCGTCTGCCCATTCCCCACCGGCACAGGCAATGACTTCTGCCGTATGTTCGGCGAGGAAAAGGACATGTTCCGCGATCTCGGCGCACTCCTGTGCGGCAGTGAGCACCCCATCGACCTCATTGACTGCAACGGCCGCTTCTGCTCAAATATATGCTCCGTCGGCATCGATGCGCGTATCGGCACTTCCGTGCACAATTACAGCAAGATCCCCGTCATAGGCGGCGCGACCGGCTATGTTGTCTCTCTGATTGTGAACGTCCTCAAGGGCATCAACCGGCACATGCGCGTCAGGATCAAGGACTTCTATGTCGATGAGGAGCTTGCTCTCGTCTGCGTCTGCAACGGGCGCTACTACGGCGGCGGCTTCAACCCCTCGCTGACCGCCCGCCCGGATGACGGCGTGCTCGATGTCTTTGTTGTCAAGAAGGTCGGGCTCATCACGCTCGCGCGTATGCTCGGCAAGTATGCCTCAGGCCGCGCGGACGAATGCCCGCAGTATATAACGCGCATCCAGACGGACGAGGTCAGCATAAGCTTTGACGAGGACAACGTCATTAACATTGACGGCGAGGCCGTGTTCTCTAAAGACGTAAACATCCATGTGATCCACAACGCGGTCAAGCTCATTGTCCCCGCGGGGATGAAATTCTTCGAGCAGTCTGCCGCTGCAGCCGCCGCTGTATAAGGCTCTGTGTGCTTGTAACAAAAAATTCAAAAAGTTCTGCCCGGTTTTTTATATATAGGGCTTGCAAAATTTGAAAAGTGTGGTATTATAATCACTGTTAGCACTCATAGGTGTTGAGTGCTAACAGTGATTGTTTTTGTAAAAAAAATTTTGGAGGTATATAAGTATGAAACTCAAACCTTTGGCAGACAGAGTCGTGTTGAAGCAGAATGCAGCTGAGGAGCGCACCTCCTCCGGTATTTTCCTGACGGCTTCCGCGCAGGAGAAGCCCGAGGTGTACGAGGTCGTCGAAGTCGGCCCCGGCGGCATGGTCGACGGCAATCAGGTCGATATGATCGTCAAGGCCGGTCAGCAGGTTCTCGTCGGCAAGTACAGCGGCAGCAAGGTCAAGCTCGACGATGAGGAATACACCATCGTCCGTCAGAGCGACATCCTCGCGGTCATCGAGTAAGTCAGCATATCGGAATTTTAAGGAGGCTTAATTATTATGGCAAAGCAGATTATATACGGTGAAGAAGCAAGAAAGGCTATCGAGCGCGGCGTCAATCAGTTGGCCGATACCGTTAAAATAACCCTCGGCCCCAAGGGCCGCAACGTCGTTCTGGACAAGAAGTTCGGCTCTCCCCTGATCACGAACGACGGCGTTACCATCGCAAAGGAAATCGAGCTTGAGGACGCTTTCGAGAACATGGGCGCACAGCTCATCAAGGAAGTCTCCACCAAGACCAACGACGTCGCCGGTGACGGCACCACCTCCGCGACCGTTCTGGCTCAGGCCATGATCGGCGAAGGCCTCAAGAATCTGGCTGCCGGTGCAAACCCGATGGTCATGAAGAAGGGCATCCAGAAGGCCACCAAGGCTGCTGTTGAGGCTGTCAAGACCGCTTCTCAGCCCGTCTCCGGCTCCAAGGACATCGCCCGTGTCGGCACTATCTCCTCCGGCGACGAGGTCATCGGTTCCCTGATTGCCGAGGCTATGGAGAAGGTCAGCCAGAACGGCGTCATCACCATTGAAGAGAGCAAGACCGCCGAGACCTACAGCGACGTCGTCGAAGGTATGCAGTTCGACCGCGGCTATCTCTCCCCCTACATGGCCACCGATATGGACAAGATGGAAGCCGTCATTGACGACGCTCTCATCCTCATCACCGATAAGAAGATCACCAACATTCAGGAGATCCTGCCTCTGCTCGAGCAGATAGTCAAGGCCGGCCGCAAGCTCCTCATCATCGCTGAGGACGTCGAGGGCGAAGCTCTTGCCACCATCATCCTCAACAAGCTGCGCGGCACCTTCACCTGCGTGTGCGTCAAGGCTCCCGGCTTCGGCGACAGGCGCAAGGAAATGCTCCAGGATATCGCTATCCTCACCGGCGGTCAGGTCATCTCCAGCGAGCTCGGCATGGAGCTCAAGGATGCTCAGCTCAACATGCTCGGCCAGGCACATCAGGTCAAGGTCACCAAGGAGAACACTATTATTGTTGACGGCGCAGGCGACGCCTCCGCTATCAAGGCCCGCACCGCTCAGATCGAGCACCAGATCAGCGTCACCACCTCCGAGTATGACAAGGAGAAGCTGCAGGAGCGTCTGGCAAAGCTGTCCGGCGGCGTAGCAGTCATCAAGGTTGGTGCAGCAACCGAGACCGAGATGAAGGAAAAGAAGCTTCGCATTGAGGACGCTCTCAACGCCACCCGCGCAGCAGTCGCAGAAGGCATTGTCCCCGGCGGCGGCACCGCTTATGTCATCGCCGCAAAGGCTGCCGACAAGCTTGTCTCCACTCTCGAGGGCGATGAGAAGACCGGCGCTGCCCTTATCGCAAAGGCTTTGAAGGCTCCTATTATGCAGATCGCCGCGAACGCTGGTCTGGAAGGCGCCGTTATCCTGAACAACGTCTACAACAGCACCGACACCAACTACGGCTTCGACGCCGCAAACGACAAGTACGGCGACATGATCGAGCTCGGCATTGTCGACCCGACCAAGGTCTGCCGCAGCGCTCTTGAGAACGCCGCTTCCGTCGCCTCCATGGTTCTGACCACTGAGAGTCTCGTTGCCGACATTCCCGAGAAGAATCCTCCTATGCCCGCAGCAGGCGGCGACATGGGCGGCATGTACTAAGTCACCCCTCCAAACCAATATAACTTAAATGCCCCGGCATCTGTGAGAACAGATGCCGGGGCATTTCTATTGTTCAGTCCCGAATGTTTCTGATTTTAGTCAAGTCTCCGCTGCACAGGGCTTCCATGCTGCGGGAAATTTTGTCCGGTTCCCAATCCCACCATCTGAGCTTCAGTAGGTACTCCGTGAGTTCTTCATCAAACCGCTGCCGTATCACCCGGCACGGGTTCCCTCCCGCAACGCAGTAGGCGGGAACGTCCTTTGCCACTACGGAATTTGCGGCAATGATCGCGCCGTCGCCGATATGTACCCCCGGCATGACGGTCACATTCTGTCCGATCCACACATCATTTCCGACGACAGTATCGCCCTTGAGGGGCAGCTCGTCGAGCGTCGGAGCGAACTTTTCCCAGCCGCCGCCCATTATGTTGAATGGGTAGGTCGTCACGCTGTTCATTCTGTGGTTCGCGCCGTTCATGACAAACTCTATTCCTCTCGCTATGGCGCAGAATTTGCCGATAATAAGCTTATCACCTATAAAATCGTAATGATGTGTGACGTGCTCCTCAAAGCGTTCCGCTCCGTTTACATCGTCGTAATAGCTGTAATCGCCGGCGATAATGTTTTTGCGCGTAATGACGTTTTTGATATACACGACCTGTTTGATGTTTTCATTCGGATAAATTTTATTCGGATCAGGCCCTATCATATTGCTCCCCTCTCTCAGATTTCTGGCATTACAGGTACCGCCCCGTAATGCTGTCGCTGTTTTCCCATATCTCCCGCGGCGTTCCGCAGGCCACTATCCTGCCGCCCGCGTCTCCGCCGCCCGGCCCCATGTCGATGACATAATCGGCATTTCGGATAACGTCAAGGTCATGCTCGATGACAACGACCGTCGCGCCGTTATCCAGAAGCGCCTGAAATACCTTCAGCAGCACCTGCACATCCAGCGGGTGCAGGCCGATGGACGGCTCGTCGAACACAAACACGGAATCCGTCTGCGTCCTGCCTATTTCGCTTGCAAGCTTCAGGCGCTGCGCCTCGCCGCCGGACAGACTCGGCGTTTCCTCGCCAAGCGTAAGATAGCCGAGGCCAAGCTGCTTCAGAACGTTCAGCTTCTGGACGACTGTATTCATATCTTTGCAGAACTCGATAGCGGAGTTAACGTCCATGTCCATAAGCTCCGGAAGCGAAGCACCTGCGCCCGCTTTATTCGTGAGCTTCACGCCGTAGGCCGCCCTCGCGTAACGTGAGCCGCGGCATTCGGGGCATGGTATATCCACATCCGGCAGGAACTGAACGTCGAGACTTACTACACCCGTCCCGTCGCAGCCGGGACAGCGCAGAGAGCCGGTATTGTAGGAAAAGTCACTGGCCTTATATCCGTGCTTTTTCGCATCGGGCGATTTTGCGTATAGCTTGCGCAGCTCGTCATGCACACCGGCGTAGGTGGCGACAGTCGAGCGGACGTTGATGCCTATCGGCGTTGCGTCAATGAGCTTTATGTGCTGTATCCCCTCGGCGTTGACCGCACGGATATGCTGCGGCAGTGCTCTCCCCTCGATCATTGCCGCCAGAGCCGGGACAAGGCTTTCCAGCACCATCGTCGTTTTCCCGGAGCCGGACACGCCGGTGACGACGGTGAGCCGTCCTTTCGGAATATCGACCTCCAAGGGCTTCACCGTGTGTATCTGTGAAGTCGAAAGGTGGATAGTGCCGTTCGTGAACAGCTTTTCTTTTTCAGCGCAGCTTCTCAGCTTCGTCTCGGCTCTCCCGGCGAGGAACGCACCTATCTGAGACGCGGGATTATTTTCAATTTCCGGTATCGTCCCCTGCGCAATGACATGCCCGCCCTTTACGCCCGCCTCGGGTCCCATCTCAACTATCCAGTCCGCTTCCTTTAATATCTGCGTGTCGTGATCTACTAAAATGACCGAGTTGCCGTCAGCAACAAGGTCGTGCATCACGCCGGTAAGCCCCACGATGTTGGACGGATGCAGGCCGATTGACGGTTCGTCCAGCACATAGAGCACGCCCGTCGTACGGTTGCGCACGGCGCGTGCAAGCTGCATCCGCTGGCGCTCGCCGGTAGAGAGCGTAGCCGCCGAACGGTCAAGCGTCAGGTAGCCCAGCCCTAAGTCAATAAGCCGCTTCGCCGCGCTGAGGAAAGCTTCGCAGATGCTTTCGGCCATCGGGCGCATCTCCTCCGGGAGACTGCCCGGCACGCCCCGCACCCACTCTACGAGTTCCGAGAGCGTCATGGTGCAGGCCTCATCTAACGATATCCCGCACAGCTTCGGAGCACGTGCAGCAGCGGACAGCCGCGTGCCGCGGCACTCCGGGCAGATATCCTCTTTCAGAAACTTCTCCACGCGCTTCATGCCCTTTTCATCCTTGACCTTGGCAAGCGCGTTCTCCACGGTGTAGACAGCGTTGAAGTAGGTGAAGTCCAGCTCCCCCGCCTGATTGGAATTCTTCGCATGATAGAAGATGTGCTTCTTCTCCGCCGGACCGTGAAAGACTATCTCCCGCTCCTGCGCTGTCAGCTCGCGGAAAGGCACATCGGTGCGCACGCCCATCTCCCGGCACACATCGGTCATCAGTGACCACATAAGGCTGTTCCACGGCGCGACCGCGCCATCGTCGATACTGAGCGATTCGTCTGGCACCAAAGATGCCATATCCACCGTGCGGACGCTGCCCGTGCCGCCGCATTTTTCACATGCGCCTTGGGAGTTGAACGCCAGCTCCTCGGCTGACGGAGCATAAAACCGTGCGCCGCACTCGGGGCACACAAGCTCCTTCCCCGCGGCGACTGCCAAGCTCGGCTCAAGATAGTGCCCATTCGGGCAGCGGTGGCGCGCAAGGCGGGAGTACATGAGCCGCAGACTGTTCAGCAGCTCCGTTCCCGTGCCGAAGGTGCTGCGTATACCCGGCACACCGGGTCGCTGATGCAGCGCCAGCGCGGCAGGGACATACAGTACCTCGTCCACGCTCGCCTTCGCCGCCTGCGTCATGCGGCGGCGGGTGTAAGTTGAGAGCGCTTCGAGGTAGCGGCGCGAGCCCTCGGCGTACAGCACTCCCAGCGCGAGCGAGGATTTGCCCGAGCCCGACACACCCGCAATGCCGACAATTTTGCTAAGTGGGATATCTACGTCAATATTTTTCAGATTGTGGACCTTCGCTCCACGTATCAGCATTTTATCTATCATCAGTTATACTCCGGAAGTTCATTTCATTCTGAGCCATATTTTATCGGCGGCTTCTATTTTATCATAGCGCGCCCCGAATTAACAGAAGCAAATTTCCGCGTGGTGCTGCAAATGTTCTTCGTTGCGGCGGGAAAGCCCGGGCTCGGCTTCTGGCTGTCCATCGCGGGCGGCGTTACAAACATGGTACTTGACTATGTGCTCATCGCCGTCATCCCCCTCGGCGTCGCGACCGCGGCCGTCATTCTCTCCGCGCAGACCATTCTTTCCGCAAGCTACGGCGGTTATATCTATGGTATCTCCTCCGTCATCAGCTACCATTACGGCGCTGCGAATTATAACGAGCTCCGCAAGCTCTACCGCGTCGCACTGAAGACCATTGCCGTCATGTCTGTTATCACTTTCGTTCTCGCGTTCCCGACGGCAAAGCCCATCGCCCGCCTCTTCGCGAACGTCTCTGCTGCCGTGACGGAAATGTCCGTGCGCGGTATGTTCATTTTCGCCGCGGCATTTCTGCTGATGGGCTTTAACCTCTTCGCCTCCGGTTTCTTCACCGCGCTGAACGACGGCAAAACCTCCGCTATCCTCTCCCTGTTCAGGACGCTCATCTTTCTTATGATCCCGCTGCTGTTCCTGCCGGGGCTGCTGGGCGTCGACGGCGTGTGGCTCTCCATGCCGGCCGCCGAGGTGCTGAGCATCCTTCTTTCGATATACTATTTCCGCCATTTCAAGGGCAAGTACAATTACGCGTGAGGAGGTCGCTATGGATTCAATTCAGGATAAGCTGATCGAGCAGCTTCAGAACATGGATAACGCATATGAGGCCTACGCCAAGTCCAAGGGGCTTAGCTACCTCAGCCTGATGGTGCTGGATGAAATTTATGCCTTGGGCGACGGCTGTACTCAGAAGCAGATAAGCGAGGACACGCACTATCCGAAGCCGTCCATCAATTTAGTTGTCAAAGTCTTTCTTGAGGATGGTATAGTTGAGCTCCGCGAGCTGCCCGAAAACCGCAAGAATAAGGGCATCACCCTGACCGAAAAAGGCCGACAGCTCTGCGGTGATGTTATCGTCCCCCTGCTTCGTCAGGAGGAAGCCGCAATGCATGAGATGGGCGAAAAGGAAAGTGCCGAGCTTCTTCGCTTGGTGGAGCTGTACGGAAACGCCTACTGCAGGCTCGTCAAAAAAATACTGTAAGGTCTCATCAGATATAGCGAGCGTGTCAGAGAACACGTAGGCACATAAAGTTACGGGAAGGAAGATACAGTGAAAGGAACCCATGAGGGGTGTCTTTCACGTCCAATAAGAATAAAATCTGAACTTTTTTGAAAGTTCAGATTTTCAAGCAGACTGGCAAAAATACTTTTTTGACAGTCTGCAGCCCCCAATACCCGTTTTCGGTATTGGGGGGCTGCTGTTTTAACGTATCTCCTTGACCCACTTCTCGAGCGCGGCCTTTGCGTCGTTCACGCTGCTGCCGCGGATCGCCAGACCCTTTGTGACCACCGCGCCCGGCGCTGCTTTCTGAACATCCCTCACCGTGCCCGCAAGCCCGCTGCCCTCGTGGGTGCAGAACGGGTGAATAGTCTTGCCGGTGAAGTCATAGTGCTCAAGGAAAGTGTATACCGCCATCGGCATCGTGCCGCAGTAGTTCGGGTAGCCGAGATATATCTCGTCGTAAGCGTCCAGATCATCAGGCAGGTTCAAAACTTCCGGGCGTGCTTTCTTTTGCAGGTCATCCCTCGCCTCGTTAACGCAGGTCCTATAGTTTTCGGAATAGGGCTGCGCTTGTTCGATCTTATAAAGCTCACCGCCGGTGAGTTCCGCGAGCATTCCTGCCGCCTTTTCGGTGTTGCCGGCGGAAATGCGGCGGTATGCTCCGCCAAAATAATTCTCTCCCGCGCGGGAGTAAAACGCGATCAGAATAGCCATATCAGATGCTCCTTCCAAAAAAAGACGCCTGACTGTTATTATCAGGCGTCTTTTCATGTGTGTTTATCCTGTTTTTCTAGAACCGGATTACTTCTTCATTGCCTCGGCGGTAGCGACTGCGACAGCAACGGTCGCGCCGACCATGGGGTTGTTGCCCATGCCGAGGAAGCCCATCATCTCAACGTGCGCGGGCACGGAGGAGGAGCCAGCAAACTGAGCGTCGGAGTGCATACGGCCCATAGTATCGGTCATGCCGTAGGAAGCGGGGCCGGCTGCC
>ERZ779877.1540-NODE-1540-length-19279-cov-22.473471_pt1 | contig 19279 bp, 13 predicted proteins | sample MGYA00511556_ERZ779877 | MGnify/ENA primary metagenome ERZ779877 (study PRJEB29588, sample SAMEA2159338) | human gut metagenome | biome: human gut; feature: human-associated habitat; material: faeces | place: Denmark | collected 2008/2010 ...
TTCAAATAAAGTTGCTATGGTATCTAAGGTAAGAGATTTACCAAAACGACGTGGAGGGAAATAAAAACACGTTTTTGTTTGACGAGCTTTGGAATGTATTCAGTCTTATCAACATAGATAAAGTTCTCTAAAGTAAAGTCCACAAATGAGGCTGTTGAGCTGATATCTTTCATATGTATTATCTCCAAACCTACTTTGAAGGTTATAGCCTGAAAAGGTATATCTTTGACTTTAATAGTGGTAATTCGTGAACAAAAAAAAGCAGGTCCGTGTTTGTGGATGATAAATCTTAAGAAACAAAAATGCCCTCAAAAGAGGGCATTTTTAAGAAAAGCAAAAATTACTTCAGGCTTAAAGCTAAATCGTAAGTGCTCTTCATGAACTGATGTTTCATGTTGTTGATGCACTCGATAATGTCATGATGAACAAGCTCACCACGCTCTACACCGATACAACGACCTGACTCGCCGCTCTTTAATAGCTCACAAGCATATGCACCCATACGTGAAGCTAATACACGGTCAACAGCTGTTGGTGAACCGCCACGCTGAATGTGACCTAGAACAGTAGCACGGGTCTCAAGACCTGTTAACTCTTCTAACTCTTTAGCCATCTGATGAACATCAGTCTGATTCTCGCATACAACCAGGATTGCATGACGCTTGCCTGAATCGATGCCTTTCTTGATGTCAGCATAAACCTGCTCTTTGTTCCACTGAACTTCTGGAACAAGAACTGCCTCAGTACCGCATGATACAGCTGCGCATACAGCTAAATCGCCACAGTGGTGACCCATAACTTCAACAACGCTGATACGCTTGTGTGAAGAACAGGTGTCACGTAACTTATCAATAGCTTCAACAGCTGTATTTAAAGCTGTATCGAAACCAATTGTAGCATCAGTACCAGCGATATCGTTATCGATAGTGCCTGGTAAACCAATGCAAGGGAAGCCTAACTCAGAAATTAACTTAGCGCCCATGTATGAGCCGTCACCACCGATAACTACTAGAGCATCGATGCCGTGTTTCTTCATAACTTCAACACTTTCCTGACGAACCTGAGGCTGCTTGAACTGTGGGAAACGAGCTGTACCTAAGAAAGTACCTCCACGGTTTAACAGATCAGATACTGAGTGGCTGTTTAACTGTACGAAATTACCTGAATGTAATCCAGAGTAACCATCACGTACACCTAAAACTTCCCAACCATATGATAAAGCTGTGCGAACTACAGCACGAATAGCTGCGTTCATGCCTGGTGCATCACCACCTGAGGTCAGAACACCAATTTTCTTGATTGCCATATTACACGTGTCCGTTATTTTTAAATTAAGCCTTTGCAGCTGCTTCGATAATAGCAGTGAAATCTGGAGCCTTTAATGAAGCACCACCAATTAAGCCACCATCAACATCTGGCTGTGCGAAGATGTCAGCAGCATTCTTAGCGTTGCATGAACCACCGTAAAGAATACGTACGCCGTCAGCAACTTCTGCATTGAAGGTCTTTAAGAACTCACGGATACCGTGGTGAACGTTCTGTGCGATTTCAGGAGTTGCAGTCTTACCAGTACCGATTGCCCAAATTGGCTCGTAAGCAATGATTGCATTCTTGAAAGCTTCGATACCGCATAAATCGATAACAGCCTTGATTTCTGCCTTGCAAACATCAAGAGTCTTACCTGCATCGTACTCAGCCTCTGACTCGCCGATGCATAATACTGGAGTTAAACCGTTATCCTGAGCAGCTTTGAACTTGCCAGCTACGATTTCATTTGACTCATTGTGGTAGACACGACGCTCTGAGTGACCAACGATAGCGTAGGTGCAGCCGAATTCCTTTATCATCTCAGGTGAGTTCTCACCAGTGTAAGCACCCTTAGTGTGGATATCGCAGTCCTCTGAACCCCACTTTAAGCTTGAACCAGTTGCTAATGATTCAACCATACCAATGAAAATAGCAGGAGCACAAATTGCAACATCTACGTTTGCATTTTTGTCAGCTGGCTCTCTGAATGCCTTAATTAAATCAGTAACAGTTGACTTGGTACCGTTTAATTTCCAGTTACCCATTACAACAGGTTTTCTCATGATCCTATCCTCAATAAATACATTTTTTGATACAGCCGTTAGTGCTGTTCTGATTGAATATCACTTTCTTTTCAGCACACAAACTTTCGGTATTTTACTATAAAAAGCACATTTTGATCGCTTTTTTTTCTTGCAACCCAAAAAAGACAGCTCTTATTGCATAAGAATGCGATGTTTTATGTGAGCGTAAGCGTTTTATTATGGTGGCAAATTTTGGTGCAAATTTCTTTTGAGATATTAAGTGTTTAAAGTATTGTACAGCCAAATTTTCTGTGTATTCGGTTATGAAACTGTCATGTTGTACTTATGAGACTTTCTTCCTTACTATCTCAAATCTTCAGGAGTTAAAAAAGGGAACCATATATACAGGAAGGAAATGTATTCCATTAGCAAAAGCATAATCCTTAGTGTGGATAACGTATTTGTTCTTTACTCTTCTACTGAACTTTTCACAAAAGACTTCTAGTGATTTGTGTTGCCTGTAATTGCAAGACTTAACCTCAATAGGACTTATCTTGTCACCTTCAGAGATTTAAAAATCTACTTCATACAGATGATTAGAGGTTTCACTTTTCATAGTGTAATAGAAAAGTTTATAACCTTTTGAAACTAGCATTTGAGCTATAGTATTTTCGTAAACATAACCCAAATTAGCTTCAAGCTTATCTGAAAGCAATTAGTTATAAATTACATTCTCTGTGTATTTCTTGTCGATAAAAGCAAGTGTAATGAAAAGTCCTGTATCTGAAAGAAACAATTTGTAGTGGCTGCCATCAGCAAAAAGACTTACTTCATCATTTGGATTCATTACTTTGTAGGCAATGTTAAGTTCATAGGAACTTAAAATATCTGGCAGTAACTTCTGAACACTAACAGATCTTGCTCCTTTCTTTACATTAGACAGGATAAAACAAGAGGCTTGGTTACGCAGGTTTTCAGGTATTGCCTTGAATAACTTGTAAGCAAATCCTTTTCTCTTAATCTTTAAAAGTTCATCTTCATATTATTTTAGGATCTGTCTTTTTACACAGTCTACCTCTTCAAGGTTGTTTGTAATTGTATAAGTTCTGATAGCTTCAGGCATACCTCCTATTAACATGAAAAGGTTAAATTTTGCATTAAGTTTTGGTGTAGAGTCGTTCCTGACTCGTTTTTATCTTCTATGAGCTGTTTTATGGTATCAGCTGTGATTTCATCTCCAGTAGCCCATAAAAACTCTTCAAAATCTAAAGGTATTAGAGTGAGTTTTAACTCTTCACCTGGTATCAGAATATTTTGAAGGTTCTTCTTACGCTCAAGATATGAGCCTGTTTCTAGATATTTATATCTGCCATCTGCTACAAGATATTTGATAGCCTGTCTTGCTCGAGGAAAGTACTCAACCTCATCAAAAATAATGACTGAGTCATGTTCATAGAGTCTTACATGAGTAAACTGTTGCAGCTTTAGAAAAAAACAATCTAAATTCTGCATGTCATCAAACAAGCTTATGAGCTCTTTAGTTGCTGTTTCAAAGTCAATCAGAATGTAGGTTTAAATTCATTTTTAGCAAACTCTTTTACAAGCGTAGTTTTACCAACACCTTTAGCTCCTTTAACTAAAAGAGCATTGCGATTGCTGTGTTTTCCTTGCCACTCTAAAAGAGACTTCTAACTCTTTCTTTTGAAAATGAATTTGTCTATTAAGTATCGACCTATAGTTAGCGATTATACTTAAATTCTGATTTAATTAGAAATATAAATGACACTAATCACCATTCATTAAAAAGTAAATACGCTGTTAACTACATAGCCTTTAGCACTTTTGCTTTTACTTAGTCTACTTGTAACTAAGAGCTGTCAGGCGAATTGATTATCAAAAGAACTATTCATATTCAGAAAAAGAAGCAATACCTGAATAAGAAACAAACCGTTAGAATGTAAAGATGAGTTTTCTTCTTTATATTATTCACGGAGTGATGGGCGATCTTTTGAAAATCTAAACAGCATTAACAGCTGTATACATCTTTAACTGTAGTTAAACTGGAAAGAAGCTGCAAACTCAGCCATTCTTTGTTTACGCTCTTTCTCATTTTTAGCGATCTTTTCTTCAGCTTTCTGTCTTTCCTTCTTGTAATTGAACTCCTTGCAGTTATAGCGTCTGAGGTAATCAATGAGGCTATAACCTAAGACATACAGGGGAAGCATGATTACTTTTGGATTGTACTGGTTTGTTAGTACAGTTGATTGAGAGATGGTCTCAATAGCAGTAGTAGAGCAGTCACTTACTGCTTTCATTAACATAGAGATATTTGTAATCATCTCTAAGGCATTATTTAATGGAATGCTTTGGTAGCTCAAAAGAGTATTTACCATGTTATCGACTAATTGAGCTACTGATGCTGACACACTAAGAGAATGTTCTGATCCAAAAAAGATAGGAGTGTCATCTAAGGACAATTCATTTTCAAAGATAGACTTTGAAGCACAATGGGATGAATTTAAAAATATCTCTTTTAACTCTTGTTCAATTACTTGAGGATCGGTGTCATCATTATTTAATGAAGCATCGTGTCTAGAAACTGGAGCTAACTCATCTAAAGCATCAGTATTTACAGGCTCTAAAGTCTCAGAACCAAAATCTTGAGAATAAGCTTCACCGTGCAGATCTTTTTTACCTTTTAAAAACTCTGCTTTTGAAGAATTCGATGAGGAGCGTAGTTCTTTATTATTAGCATAATAAAAAGCAGAGCTTGCAGTTGCTGAATCTAAAGATGCTTTAGATTCAGCAGAAATGATTCCCTGCTTTAAAGAATTGATCTTATCCTCATAAGTTTGTTGTTTAGATTGTCTTTCAAGCTCTCGTTGAAATGCAACTAAACTGCTAGCATTGATAGCTCCTGCATTGATAGTGTTGGCTATAAAATTGGTATTCGGTAAAAGCGTTGCTGTAGCTGCACTTGTAGCATTAGATGAAAGGGGTGATGCATTTACAGCATTGTTTTGCATAGAAAAAAACAGTTTTTTAGCAAGCAAACTGTCAGATGACAGTAAAATTGCCTGTACATTGCCCAAATTCAGTACATTTCCCATTTTTATAATTTCCCCAAAAATATGTTTTTTTAGGAAGGTGCAAGGATAGTGCCATTATTTAACTTTATGATCTTTAATAATATTTTTAATTTATAAGAAAGAGTACCTGCCACTTCCTGCCAAAAATGGCAAAGACGAGGCAAATTTGAATTGACAATAATTTATAAAACTTTAAAAATAAGGCTTTCATATATCTATTATTGAATTACTCAATAAATAAAAAAAGTTAACATCAACTTTATTACAACATTACAGATCTATAGATGTAGAGCACATATTCAAAGTTACCTATCTAGAAATTTGTAAGGTCAGGATTATTTACCTGTGTTTAAGACAGTAAGATTAGTGTTTTAGAACAAGACAGATTTAAATCTAAAAGTCGTTAACTTCAACTATAAAAAGATTATTTAGCTTTTCAACAGGAGCCTAGTTTTATGCGCGTTCTTAAGTTTGGCGGTACATCAGTTGCAAATGCTCAGAGATTTCAGGATGTAGCTGAAATTGCGCTTGATACTGCTAAGAGATCACAGACAGCTTTAGTTCTGTCTGCTCCAGCAAAGATCACCAATTTATTAGTAGCTTTGGTAGCACAGGGTGCTGCCGGTAAAGACGGAAGCGAAGAGTTCGCTCAGATCCGCGCTATTGTTGAACCAATTATTACAACCTTAGGCTCAAAGTACGAAAAGTTCGACACTGACAATATTTTAGGGGAATTCAACAAGACCATGGACATCTTAAAACAGCGTTTAGATGGTATGGTTTTATTAGGTGTATGTCCTGAACTTGTAATGGCATTCGTTGAAAGCCGTGGTGAGAGTTTCTCAATTCTAATCATGTCAGAGCTGTTAAAGGCTTTAGGCAAGAAAGTAAGAGTAATTGATCCTGTTCAGGTATTAGTAACAGAAGGCGGTATCATGGAGTCTTCTGTAAACATTGAGCTGTCAAGAGCACGTTATGCCGCTCTGCCTGATGACAAAGAAGCTATCACTTTAATGTCTGGTTTCTGTGGCGGTAATGCTCAAGGTCAGTTAGTACTGTTAGGCAGAAATGGTTCTGATTACTCAGCTGCATGTTTAGCTGCAATTTCAAATGCTGAGTGCTGTGAAATCTGGACAGACGTTGACGGTGTTTACAGCTGTGATCCAAGAGTAGTAGAAGGCGCAGTTCTTCTAAAGAAGATGTCATACGCTGAAGCTATGGAGTTATCTTACTTTGGTGCTAAGGTTCTACATCCTCGTACCATTGCTCCTATTGCACAGTTTGAGATCCCTTGCTTAATTAAGAACACCAAGAATCCAAAAGGTCCTGGCACCTTAATTTCTGAGGAAACTGATTTATCAGTACCAATTAAAGGTATTTCTGACTTAAAGAATGTTGCTCTAATCAATATCTCAGGTCCTGGTATGAAGGGTATGGTAGGTATGGCAGGTCGTCTGTTTACCGCTGTATCAAGAGCAGGCATTTCTATTACCTTAATTACTCAGTCATCATCTGAGTACTCAATTTCATTCTGCATCAGCCAGTCAGAACTTGCTAAGGCTAAGAAAGTAATCAATGCAGAATTTAAATTAGAGCTAAAAGATGGCTTATTAAATCCTGTTGAAATAAAGGAAGGTTGCGCAATTATCTCCGTTGTAGGCGATGGTATGCGCATGGTGCGCGGAATTTCAGGTAAATTCTTTAGAGCCTTAGCTGAGGCAAACGTAAACATCAGAGCAATTGCTCAGGGCTCATCTGAACGTTCAATCTCAGCTGTAATCTCACAAAAGAGAGTTACAGAGGCGGTAGCTTTTGCCCATACAGCTTTCTTTAATTCAAGACAGCGTATTGATGTTGTACTAATCGGTTGCGGTGGTGTAGGTGGTGAGCTTTTAGCTCAGATAAAGCGTCAGAGAACAGAATTGTCAGACAGTCACGGTATTGATATTCGTGTTGTAGGTATCGGTAACTCTAAGCACTTTATCTCAGATCCAAATTGTGTGGATTTAGAGAACTATAAAGATTTATTAGCTAAGAGCGATAAACCTACATTAACTCCAGAGGCAGCAGAGCAGTTAATTAAAGACGCTCATTTAATTAACCCTGTTTTAGTTGATTGCACCTCATCTGAAGAGTTAGCTCTTAAGTATGTTGATTTCATGAAAGCAGGTTACCATGTGGTAACACCTAGCAAGAAAGCTAACACCGGTTCCTATGAGTACTATCAGGAGTTAAGAAGAACAGCTCGTGCTCAGCACAGAAAGTTCTTATATGAAGCAAACGTAGGTGCTGGTCTTCCTGTAATCAATACTGTGCAGAATGAGTTAGCAGCAGGCGACAGACTTATTGACTTCTCAGGAATCTTATCAGGTACTCTTTCATACCTGTTTGGTTTAGTTGAAGATGGTATGACCTTATCAGAGGCAACTAAAATTGCTTATGAGAAGGGCTTTACTGAGCCAAATCCAAAAGACGATCTTGATGGTATGGATGTTGCAAGAAAACTGTTAATTCTAGCTCGTGAATGCGGTCTGAAATTAGAGTTATCAGACGTTGATGTACAAGGAGCTGTTCCTTCTGAATACTTACAGGGCAATAATGCTTTGGAAGTTATCGAGAACATCAAGAAAGCTGATGCTTCATTTACATCTTTAGTTGAAAAAGCTAAATCTGAAGGTAAGGTATTACGCTATGTCGGTTCTATTAAAGACGGTAAGTGCACCTGCTCTGTACAGGCAGTAGGCCCTGATCAGGCTTTATTCAAGGTTCGTGACGGTGAGAATGCTTTAGCATTCACCACAGCTTACTATCAGCCAATTCCATTAGTAATCAGAGGTTATGGTGCAGGTACTGCAGTAACTGCAGCAGGTGTGCTCTCTGATGTTTTACGTTTACAGAATTGGGCTCATGAGGATTAGAATTTAACCATGTCTAAGATTTTTAAAGCATATGCTCCTGCATCAGCTGCAAACCTGTCAGTAGGTTTTGATTTATTAGGCGCAGCTCTAAAGCCAATCGATGGAGCTTTATTAGGAGATGAAATTACCATCTCTGAAAACTCAGGGAAAGGTTGTGATGTTGCAGTGGTTGGTCGTTTTGCCCACAAACTGCCATCTGATCCTAAAAAGAACATCGTGTACGATGCATATTTAATGTACAAAGATGCCTTAGAGAAAAAAGGCTTAAAAGTTAAAGATGTGCACATGGAGTTATCTAAGAACCTTCCAGTGTGCTCAGGTTTAGGCTCATCAGCAGCTTCTGTAGTAGCTGCTGTAGTAGCACTAGATGCTATTCATTCAGAAGCTTTAGGTCAGGAAGGCTGCCTTGAGCTTATGGGTAGACTTGAGGGAAAAATCTCAGGCTCTATTCATTACGATAATGTTGCTCCATGCTATTTCGGTGGTCTGCAGCTTATCGTTCAGGAAAATGGAGTGATATCTACCACTCTTCCTGATTTTGATAACTGGTACTGGGTATCATGTTTCCCTGGTATTAAAGTTTCAACTAATGCTGCTCGTCAAATTCTTCCAAAGGAATATTCACGTGCTGATGTGATTACCTTTGGCCGTCGTTTAGCTACCTTCGTACATGCTTGTCATGAGGGTAATGACAAGCTTGCAGCTTCCTGCTTAATCGACGTAATTGCAGAGCCATACAGAGCAAGCTTAATTCCAGGTTTTACTGATGCAAGAGAGCATGGTAAGACCTTGGGAGCTCTTGCAACCGGTATTTCAGGCTCTGGTTCATCTGTATTCTCAATCTTTGAAGACAAAGAAAAGGCAGAGCAGATGAAAGAATATCTTGAGAGAAACTTTATTGCCAACGAAGACGGATTCTGTCATATTTGTAAGATAGACAGACGTGGTGCCTATGCAGAAGCTTTAGAGGATTAGTAAATAAATTATGGAACTATACAATTTAAAAGATCATAACGAGAAGGTATCTTTTGCACAGGCAGTTGTAAAAGGTATTGGTAAAGATCAGGGCTTATTCTTCCCAGACCATATTGAGCCATTAGCTAATGTAGATGAGTTATTAGACCTACCATTAGTTGAGCGTTCTCAAAAGATTTTACGTCACTTAATCGGTGATGAGATCCCTGAATTAGAGAGCATTATTGCTGATGCTTTTACTTTTAAAGCTCCAATAGTAAAAGCTGATGAGAATGTATATGCCTTAGAGTTATTCCACGGTCCCACCTTAGCATTCAAAGACTTTGGTGCTCGCTTCATGGCTCGAGTCTTAGGCTCTATCCGTGGTGATAAGCATTTAACTATTTTAACTGCAACCTCAGGTGATACTGGTGCTGCAGTAGCTGCTGCTTTCTATGAGCAGAAGGGTATTGATGTTGTAGTTCTATATCCAAAAGGAAAGATTTCAGATCTTCAGGAAAAGTTAATTGCCACATTAGGCAAGAATATTAAAGCTGTTCAGGTTGATGGTATTTTTGACGAATGTCAGGACATGGTAAAGACTGCCTTTGATGATGTTGAGTTTAAGACTGCTGTAGGTCTTAACAGTGCCAACTCAATTAACATCAGCCGTTTATTAGCTCAGGTATCATACTATTTTGAGGCGGTATCACAGCTGCCAAAAGAGAAGAGAAACAGTGTGGTATTCTCTGTTCCATGCGGTAACTTCGGTAACATCACCGCAGGTTTAATTGCTAAAGCCTTAGGTCTTAAGGCCCGTTTTGTGATTTCCTGCAATGCCAATGACACTGTACCACGTTACCTTCAGTCAGGTAAGTGGGATCCTCATGCAACAGTTGCAACACTGTCAAACGCAATGGATATCTCAAGACCTAACAACTGGCCACGTGTTGAGGCTCTGGTAAAGATGCAGGGCTGGTCATTAAAGGATTTTGCATTCGGCTCAATGTCAGATGCTGAAACTGAAAAGACCATGCAGAACCTGTATAAAAAGACAGGCTATATTTTAGAGCCACACGCTGCTATTGCCTATCAGACCTTAGAGAACAATCTCAAAGATGGTGAAACCGGTATCTTCCTGGGAACAGCACATCCTGCCAAGTTCAAGGCTGATGTAGATAGAATTTTAGGTATCGATTTACCTCTACCTAAGGCTTTAGCTGATAAGGCTAAGTTAGCTTCACAGGCTGTAGAGTTACCTGCTGACTACAATACTTTAAAAGCTTATGTTTTAAAGGAACTAAAACTTAACTAGTTTAAGTTCAAATCTTTAATACAAAGTTTCTAGTACAGTCTAGAAAAGAACAATAAAAGATCTTTCACTTAATTAAAAGGGGAAGATCTTTTTTTATGATTGTAAGGTACAATAAAGAAAATAGTTAAGAGGAAGCAATTATGCCAATTGATCAAGGTAGATATGTATGCGCCTATACAGATTTTGGATTTAAAAGACTGTTTGGAACAGAACTAAACAAAGATATCTTAATAAGCTTTTTAAATTCATTTTTGAATTTAAAAGACAAGATTGTAGATTTGTCATATTTATCTTTAGAGCAATTAGGAGATCTAGTCTCAGATAGAGATGCAATCTTTGACGTATACTGCAAAACCTCAGATGATGCATATATCATTGTCGAAATGCAAAATGCTGTTCAGAACTATTTTAAAGATAGAAGCATCTTTTACAGCTCATTTGCTATAAGAAATCAAGCTCCACAAGGAGTTTGGAATTACCAATTAAAGGCCGTTTATACCATAGGTATTTTAAACTTTGTATTAGATAAAGACAGTGAACCATATCGCCATGAAGTTGTTTTGTATGACAAAGCAGTAAAAAAACAATTTTATGACAAATTAGCTTACTACTATTTAGAATTACCAAAGTTCACTAAAAATGCAGATGAACTTGAAACTATACAAGATAAGTGGATGTTTGCGATTAAGAATCTTTCTGCTTTAAATGACAAACCTGTTGCCTTAAAAGAACAAGTTTTCACAAGGTTATTTAGAATTGCTGAAATAGCTAAATTTTCAGAAAAGGAAAAATATGCTTATGAAGAAAGTCTGAAGAAAATGTGGGATAACTACGCAACTTTAGAATCAAGTTTTACAGAAGGTCAAAAAAAAGGAAAAGAAGAAGGCTTGAAACAAGGAAAGGAAGAAGGTTTAAAACAGGGACTAGAAAAAGGTTTGAAACAAGGAATAGAAAAAGGTTTGAAACAAGGAATAGAAGAAGGTTCAAAGCAGGCACAAGTAAATATTGCCATAAAAATGAAAAATAAAGGCATGAGCTCTGAAGATATACTTAATTTAACAGGCCTAAAAGAAGGCCAATACTAAAAAGGGTAATTGTTATTTTGTCAATTGAATACACCTTTGAAAAGAAGTTCTCTAAAGAGGATACTCACCGTTTATTTAAGTCTATTAACTGGTATTCAGCTAATTTCCCTCAGAGATTACATAAAGCTCTAATGAATTCTTAAACTTTAGTTACAGCATGGAATGGAAATAAGTTAGTAGGCCTTGCCAGAACTTTAGATGATGGTGAAATGGTGGCATTTATCCATTACGTCTTAGTAGATTCTGAGTATCAAGGATACCCATATTGCATCGACTCTTATCAAGATGATTAAAGAGAAATATCAAGACTATCTTTATATCGATGTTATGCCTGAGGATAAAAGCAATTGTCCTTTTTATGAGAAATCAGGCTTTAAGGTTATGCCAAATGGTGTTGCTATGACCTTGTTTAATGAAAACTCTGAACAGAGATAGTTAAAACAGCTTTTCTTTTTATGTAAAAGATGGACTCAGATAGTAAGCTCATTCCAGTCCATCTTAAAATTCTACTGATAATTCTGGTATACACAATCTGCTGTCTGCAATGATTACAGATGACTACTTTTGGAAGTGATTAGAGCTAAAGTTCTGTAAATGAGTTTAAGCTACAGGCGAATTTTCTGTTATCACATTTAAAGTCTATGTCTTCGTGAAAATGACCATGGTACCAGTGCTTAAAATCAGTTCTTTGCTTTAATTTCTCATGATATCAGGTGCTGATATCATGAGAGAAAAACATCATGTAGCTTGAAGTATGAAACTGCTCTCTTATGCAGAAATCCATTTGTGAGGATAAAATTCATGATGGTGCTGTATGAGTAAGCACAGTGTCGATTTTAAAGTTTACTTTTGTAAGTTCATTTAGTGATCTCTGAAATTTCTCCTCAGTCACAGTTTCCTGAGACCATCAGATCTCATGTTCAATACGGAACTGTTTGTCAGATGACATTGCTCCTCCTTGTGAGAAGATCTTTTTTCATTCAATTGTAAAGACATATCCTCTGTCTAACAGTTCAATCTTGTCAGAGAGTATCAGAGAGTTTTTCTGTTCTGCCTCCGTAAGCCTCTGTTTTGGGTAGCATTGAGATAGTGTCGTAGTTCTCGTGATTGCCAGGGCAGGTGATGATTTTTGAGGAAAGAAATGACAGGTACTTTAAAAAACGCCTGTCGTGCTGGTTAGGTTGTATGCCATTTTCAGGGGGCCTGCTGAATACTAGCCCCCTCCAAAATCGTCGGCTATCAGTACGATATTAGGCACAGTATCAAGTTTTGCGATCTTATATAACTAGTCGATATCAACTTCACGGTGAAGATCGCCTGTTACGTATATCATTAAAGCTCCATTATTAAAGCTCCATTATTGTGAGTTGGCAGGTTATTTTAGGAGTTTAAATCCTATTCCTAAGATACCTTCTCTTTTCAGACTGCCATCAGGTAGAGCATCGCTGTGTACTTCAAAATATTTTAGACTGTGATGAAAATAGCCCAAAGAGTCTTGATCTTACGCATGAAGCTACTTAAAAACATGGATCACAAATGGTAGCAACATGAATGAGTATCAATATTCGAGCTCATATAGTCTAAATAATGCTTCCTTATCATCATTCGGTACATTCCATGAGCTGATGTCATGATTAAAAGATGAGTAAGAGAACATCTCTCTCATATCTTTTACGTTAGATACATCCCATGAGCTGATATCCTGGTTAAAAGGTGATTCACAGAACATTCCACTCATATTTTCAACGTTAGAAACATCCCATGAGCTGATATCCTGGTTAAAACATGAGTGAGAGAACATAGTGCTCATATTTTTAACGTTAGAAACATCCCACGAGCTGATATCCTGGTTGAAAGATGAACCAGAATAATAGAACATATGACTCATATTTTTAACGTTAGAAACATCCCAGGAACTGATATCTTGATTAAAATCTGATCCAGAGAACATATAACTCATATCAGTAACGTTAGAAACATCCCATGAACTGATATCCTGGTTAAATGAAGAGTTAACGAACATCCCTCTCATATCTTTTACGTTAGAAACATCCCATAATTCAATACCAGAGAAATCTCCGTCATAGCAATCAAAATCTCTGTCATAGCAATCAATAACTACTTCAAACAGCCCACTCATATCCGTGATTTTTGAGGTATCGATATCTCCAAGATAGACACTTTTGTTTCTGCAAAGTTGTTCCAGCTCTTCTTTTGTCTTAGGGTGGTACTTAAATGCTATTTTTGAAGGTTTGTTCTTATTTAGTATTGGAGTGTTTTTGAACATATCTTCTGCAAGTTTAACATTTGTAATATCCCATGAGCTGATATCCTGGTTAAAAGATGAGTATGAGAACATTCTACTCATATTTTCAACGTTCGAAACATCCCAAGAGCTGATATCCTGGTTAAAAGATGATTTATAGAACATACAACTCATATTTTTAACGTTAGATACATCCCATGAGCTGATATCCTGGTTAAAAGATGAGTTATAAAACATCCCACCCATATCAGTAACTTTTGAAACGTCCCAAGATTCAATGCCAGAGAAATCTTTTCCAAGTGTATCTTTAAACAGACCTCTCATATCCGTGATTTTTGAGGTGTCAATATCTCCAAGATAGATACTTTCATCTCTGCAGAGATTATGAAGTCCTGTTTTAGTTTCAGGGTGGTATTTGAATTTTCTTTTAACAATTTCCTTTGAAGCAGTAATATTAGGGGCTTTCAAATTTTGTTTCGAGTTCTTTTCTTCAATTTCTTCTATAGAACTTTTATTTAAAGATCCATTTGAATCAGTAATCCCCAGTTCACTTAAACGCTGGTTTACACGTTTTTCTATGATTTTATCCAGAAGTTTACTTACAGTGTCTTCAAGCAGTACAGCTTCACTTTGATCTGCATTATTAGTATCAGCAGTAGATTTTGGAGCATTGTTAATCTTTTTATCACCAAGTTTAACAAGTACATCTAACACATTATTAGGAATGCTTTTATCTGAAGAAGGTGTAATAGAGGCATCTGACGGATCAAAACATAAGTCATCAGGTGATTTGTTGTTTAGCTCTGTTTTGTCTAATCCATCAATTGTATTTCTGTTTTGTTTAACCATCGTTTGTTCCTCTATGCAAAATCAAAAAAACTCAGTACTTGTAAATATCTATTCGTGGTCTCTGAATATGCTTTTAAGTGTTGTCAATATCTTTCTTAAAAGAGATTTATTTTTTCTTAAGAGATATTTATATGATTTGTTCGATGAATCACTAAACATTCTCCTCATATCTACGACGTTAGAAACATTCCATGCTCTGATATCTTTTTTAAAAGATGAACCATTGAACATACAATTCATATTGTTAACATTTGAGACATTCCAGGAGTAGATGTCCATGTTAAATGATGAGCCGGCAAACATCCCACTCATATCCTTTACGTTGGAAACATCCCATGAGCTGATATCCATGTTAAATGAAGAGTTAGAGAACATATAACTCATATCTGTAACATTAGAAACATTCCATGATTCAATGCCAGAGAAGTCTCTGCTATAGCAAATAAAATCACCTTCGAACAGACAACTCATATCCGTGATTTTAGATGTATCGATATCTCCAAGATAGACATTTTTATCTCTGCAGAGTCTTAACAGTTCTTCTTTTGTTTTAGGGTGGTACTTAAATGCCATTTTTGAAGGTTTGTTCTTATTTAGTATTGGAGTGTTTTTGAACATATCATCCATATGTTTGACATTTGTAATATCCCAAGAGCTGATGTCATGATTAAAAGATGAGTAAGAGAACATACTTCTCATATCATTTACGTTAGAAACATCCCATGAGCTTATGTCCTGGTTAAAAGATGTACCATAGAACATATGACTCATATTTTTAACGTTAGAAACATCCCATGAACTTATATCCTGGTTAAAAGAAGAGTTAGAGAACATTTCACTCATATCTGTAACGTTCGATACGTTCCATGATTCGATGCCTGAGAAATCTCTGCTGTACTTGATTTCATCATTTCCACTAAACAGCTCACTAATATCCGTGATTTTTGAGGTGTCAATATCTCCAAGATAGACAGTTTCATCTCTGCAGAGTTGTTCCAGCTCTTCTTTTGTCACAGGCTGGTATTTGGATTTTCTTTTAACATTTTCTTTTGTAGTTGAAATTTTCTTCTGTAATGAAGAGTCCTTTGGAGCAATAAGAACAGGCTCTTTCAAACTCTGCTCTAACTTTTCTTCAACTTCTTCTTTTGCAGGGGGCGTTTTCTCTTCTAATGAAGGATCTTTTGAAGTTGTAAACTCATGATCTTTTAATCGCAACTCCAGATGCCTTTCTACAATCTCTTCTATAAACTCAGTATTTAAGGAACCATTAAAATCAGTAATTCCAAGTTCATTTAAACGCTGGTTTACACGCTTTTCTATGATTTTGTCCAGAAGGTTGCTTACAGTGTCTTCTAGTAGGAGTGCATTACTCTGATCTGCATTATTAGTATCAGCAGTTGATTTAGGAGCATTGTTAACCTTTTTATCACCAAGTTTAACTAATACATCTAATACATTATTTGGAATGCTTTTATCTGAAGAAGGAGTAATAGAGGCATCTGACGGATCAAAACATAAGTCTTCAGGAGAATTGTTAATAGCTTCAGTTTTTTCGAATCCATCAATTGTATTTCTGTTCTGATTAGCCATCATTTGTACCTGCTATGTAATATCTTAAAAAAAGTTAGTACTGGTAAATTTATTGTCTTTGAATATGCTTTTTTAATCACTGACATTAATGAATTTTACTTAAGAGAATTTCGTATGATTTGTTTGATGAGTCAGAGAACATCCCTCTCATATCTTTAACTTTAGAAACATCCCATGAGCTGATATCCTGGTTAAAAGATGAGCCTGAGAACATAGAACTCATATTAGTAACGTTAGAAACATCCCATGAGCTGATATCCTGGTTAAAAGATGAGCCTGAGAACATAGAACTCATATTAGTAACGTTAGAAACATCCCATGAGCTGATATCCTGGTTAAAAGATGAGTCTGAGAACATATAACTCATATCTGTAACGTTAGAAACATCCCATGAGCTGATATCCTGGTTAAAAGATGAGTATGAGAACTCTGAGAAAATAGAAATTGAGAACATATAACTCATATCTGTAACGTTAGAAACATCCCATGAGCTGATATCCTGGTTAAAAGATGAGCCTGAGAACATAGAACTCATATTAGTAACGTTAGAAACATCCCATGAGCTGATATCCTGGTTAAAAGATGAGCCTGAGAACATAGAACTCATATTAGTAACGTTAGAAACATCCCATGAGCTGATATCCTGGTTAAAAGATGAGCCTGAGAACATAGAACTCATATTAGTAACGTTAGAAACATCCCATGAGCTGATATCCTGGTTAAAAGATGAGTCTGAGAACATATAACTCATATCTGTAACGTTAGAAACATCCCATGAGCTGATATCCTGGTTAAAAGATGAGTGTGAGAACATAGAACTCATATTAGTAACGTTAGAAACATCCCATGAGCTGATATCAAGGTTAAATTTAAAAGATGAGTCTGAGAACATATAACTCATATCTGTAACGTTAGAAACATCCCATGAGCTGATATCCAGGTTAAAAGATGAGCCTAAGAACATACAACTCATATTTTTAACATTAGAAACATCCCATGAGCTGATATCCAGGTTAAAAGATGAGTATGAGAACATATGACACATATCTGTAACGTTAGAAACATCCCATGAGCTGATATCCTGGTTAAAAGATGATTTAGAGAACATCCCACTCATATCAGTAACGTTCGACACATTCCATGATTCAATACCAGAAAAATCTCTGCTATAAAGATTAAAATAATCATCTCCTTTAAAAAGGTCGCTCATATCCGTGATTTTCGAGGTATCAACATCACCAAGATAGACACTTTCATCTCGGCATAGTTTTAACAGCTCTTCTTTTGTCTCAGGATGGTATTTGAATTTTCTTTTAACGTTTTCTTTTACAGTAGTAACTTTCTCTTTTAGTGAAGAATCCTTTGGATCTGTAATATCATGAGATTTCAAACTTTGTTTCGAGCTCTTTTTTTCAAGCTCTTCTATAGAACTCTTATTTAAAGAGCCATTTGAATCAGTAATCCCCAGTTCACTTAAACGCTGGTTTACACGTTTTTCTATGATTTTATCCAGAAGTTTACTTACAGTGTCTTCAAGCAGTACAGCTTCACTTTGATCTGCATTATTAGTATCAGCAGTAGATTTTGGAGCATTGTTAATCTTTTTATCACCAAGTTTAACAAGTACATCTAACACATTATTAGGAATGCTTTTATCTGAAGAAGGTGTAATAGAGGCATCAGATGGATCAAAACATAAGTCATCAGGTAATTTGTTTAGCTCTGTTTTATCTAATCCATCAATCGTATTTCTGTTTGGTTTAACCATCGTTTTTCCTCAATGCAAAAATATAAAAAAATGTCAGCACTAGAAAATAGTTATTCATGGTCTCTGAATATGTTTTTAAGTACAGAGATTATCGTATTCTCCTTTTTGGGGCCCGATTGTTTTTTTCTTATGGGCTTATTGTATGATTCGATTTTTGAGTCTCTAAACATATCAATCACATTTGTGAATTTAGAAATATTCCAAGAACTTATATCCTGGTTAAATGAAGAGTCAGCGAACATCTCACTCATATCTTTTACGTTAGAAACATCCCATGAGCTGATATCTTGGTTAAAAGAAGATTTCTTGAACATCCAACTCATATTTTTAACGTTAGAAACGTTCCAAGAGCTGATATCCTGGTTAAAAGGTGAACATGAGAACATCCCACTCATATCAGTAACGTTAGAAACATCCCAAGCACCAATATCCTGGTTAAACTCAACTAAGCAAGCGAACATAGTGCACATATTAGTAACGTTGGAAACATCCCATGAACTGATGTTTTGATTAAAATCTGAGTTTCGGAACATAGCTTCCATATTTTTAACGTTAGAAACATCCCAAGAGCTGATATCCTGGTTAAAAGATGAGTTATAAAACATCCAACTCATATCTCTAACGTTAGATACGTCCCATGAACTTATATCTTGGTTAAAAGAAGATTTCTTGAACATCCCTCTCATATCAGTAACATTAGAGACATCCCATGAGCTGATATCCTGATTAAAAGATGAGTCTGAGAACATCCGACTCATATCTCTAACGTTAGAAACATCCCATGAGCCGATATCCTGGTTAAAAGATGAGTTAAAGAACATTTTACTCATGTTTGTAACGTTCGATACATTCCAAGATTCAATACCAGAGAAGTCTCTACTGTAGCAGGTTTCATAATAACTACTAAACAGCTCGCTCATATCCGTGATTTTAGAGGTATCAATATTACCAAGATAGATACTTTCATCTCGGCATAGTTTTAACAGTTCTTCTTTTGTATTAGGGTGATACTTAAAAACTTTTTGTGAAGGTTTGTTCTTATTTAGTATAGGAGTGTTTTTGAACATATCTTCTGTAAGTTTAACATTTGTAATATCCCATGAGCTGATATCCTGATTAAACAAAGAATAAGCAAACATGCCTCTCATATTTTCAACGTTAGAAACATCCCACGATCCGATATCCTGATTGAAAGATGATTTATAGAACATACACTCCATATTAGTAACGTTAGAAACATTCCATGAACCAATATTCTGGTTAAAATTTGATTCACTGAACATTTCACTCATATTGGTAACGTTAGAAACATTCCAGAAATTGATGTTTTTGTTAAAAGAGAGAGTGAAATAAAATCCGTGTAAACCCAATTAAGTCTGATATTATTTTATGAC
>ERZ779877.1542-NODE-1542-length-19253-cov-7.614439_pt1 | contig 19253 bp, 14 predicted proteins | sample MGYA00511556_ERZ779877 | MGnify/ENA primary metagenome ERZ779877 (study PRJEB29588, sample SAMEA2159338) | human gut metagenome | biome: human gut; feature: human-associated habitat; material: faeces | place: Denmark | collected 2008/2010 ...
GATAAATCATTCAATCTTTTTCTACCCCTCCGTGTCTACTTTTACGAGTGCAGCACATGTACGCTTATTAACCTTCCCGTCCGCACGTTTTTAAAAACGAACAGACGGGAAGTTGTTTATACTACCACCAAATTACTCCTCCGCAGTTATGTCCGAAATAATCGACACAATTGAATCCTACACCTGTTTTGAAGCCATCAGAGAGATCTGCTGTACCTTTAAGAACGAATGTTCCTTCTGATTCGTTACGATCAAACAATTCTAACCGCATCCAACCGGAGAACACTTGAGTACTTCCTGTTTCAATTACAATGGATTCATCAAATCTTGGCACCCTTTCCTCGGACTGTTTTTCTCGGAAATAACATTTGACAGACGGTCTCGAATCTGAAGAAATATAACTCCAATCACCGTCGTAGTCAAAAAAACCAGGTGAATAAACTTCCAATCCATCCAAATCCAGTCCGACTGCGAGAGTGAATGTGATGGAATTGATGTGGTCCTCGTCATAAACAGTGACTTCCGTGGACTTGCCTATTCTGTCGTATTTGTCTGCTGATGACCCTATGTAGGTGATTTTTGCCGACCTGCCACCATCTACCGGCTCAAGGCTGAATTCAGTGGAGTTTGTTTGCGACCAGTCTCCTATGTAGACTGCATCAGAAAAACTGAATGTTTCGGAAAGAGCTATATGAGATAGATATGATTTTCCCCCGGAAAAATCACACGTTCATCCCTCAAGGATTCATACGCCTTCGTTCTCGATGAACTCGACAAGGCTTACGAAAAGCTGGAACTCGAGAATACGAACAACCAGATTTTCATAAGCAAGAGTGCAGTGAACGCCCTCCGCGCGAGGATTTACCTCTATATGCAGGATTGGGACAACGCCATCAAATACTCAAGCGAAGTGATTGAAGACAAATATCTCAGCCTCGCGAGCGCAACCAAGGCGATGACGGCAAAACAGTCCGAATACCTCTATATGTGGACAAACGACGCCGCAGCGGAAATCATCTGGAGAATCGGATTCACCCCGACATCCTTCGGCGGTTCACTCGGTTCGGTATTCCTCAAGTACAACCAGATTACCTTCTATCCGGATTATGTCCCTGCCGACTGGGCTCTCGGACTCTATGCTGCAAACGACCTCCGCTACAACGCATTCTTCAGCCAGCAGCGCACAGGCTATGCACACGGACTGAGCTGGCCTCTGCTGGTGAAATACTACGGCAACGAAACCTTCATCCAAAACAATATCTACCACGTGAACATGCCGAAAGTTCTGCGCCTTTCAGAGCAGTATCTGATTCGCGCCGAGGCCTATTGCCGCAAGGCTGACTACAGCAAGGCTGCAAAAGACATAACCAAACTTCGCACAGCACGTTACTCAAGCTACGGCAACACGACAATCTCCGCCGACAACTGGCTCGAAACCATCAGCGAAGAGCGTGTAAAAGAGCTTTATATGGAGGGATTCCGCCTCCAGGACCTCAAGAGATGGCACAAAGGCTTTGAGAGAAAAGAACAGACATGTTGCGTAAAAGAAGGCAGCACGCTCAAGATTGAGGCGGACAATCCGCTCTTCGTATGGCCTATTCCGCAGCACGAGCTGAATTCTCCGGACGCTGAAATCCAGCCGAACGAAAGCAACCGATAGAAAAGGAGACGAAAGATGAAAAGAACAATATATATAGCATTGGCTGCCATAGCGGCGACCTTCGCACTTTCTTCCTGCAAAAGCGAATATATCCAATTCGACGGCCCTTCAGTGGTGGCCTTCTCCGACACAAGTTTTGTCTGCCCCGTGCAGCAGAGCGTTGAAGAATTCGGAGTTGACATTGCTGCCACAAACGCCTGCTCTTATGACAGGACATTCGTAGTTGAAGCAATTCCGGGCAAAAGCACGGCGGTTTTCGGTAAACACTACTCAATCGACAACCAGACAGTGACAATCAAAGCCGGAGAACGCGCTGCAAAAGTCTTCATCAAAGGCAACTACGACAGCCTCGAAGCCGGAGAGGACGATCCTTACATCGGACTTAAGCTCATCGGAGTCGAAGACGATCAGTGGGAATTCAACAGCCAAGAGACCAAGGTCTATCTGAGAAAAGTATGCCCTTTCAACATCGACGACTTCACCGGGAAATGCACCGTTATGTCAAGTTTCCTGCTTTCTTTCCTGAAGATTCAGGAGCGTGAGGCAGTGGCGGAGAAAATCGATGACGAGACAATAGTCATCCGAGGAATGTTCGAAGACGGCTATGACGTCAAATACCGTTTCGACCTCTCAGACGTACTCTATCCGACAATGTATATGGTCGAAGAAACAGTAATCGGTGACTCCCGTACATTTATGAACTACATCCACGGCAACGGACAACTGCTCGGAAGCGATGTCATGGGTTACACATCAGAACTCAATCTCTGTGAGAAATACCTCAACCAATATATGATGGTCCGCGTCGACGAAGTGGGAACTGTGGGTCTGTTTGTGAACATCATCCAATTCGGTGAGGATGAATAAATTGGAGGATGAGTAAAACGATTAATGACTTAATAGTTAAATATATGAAGACATTATTTATCAAAGGCCTTGCCTTTGCCGCTGCCGTGGCAGCGATGGCGTCCTGCACGAAGGATGCGACTGAAGAAGAACCTGCTCCTGTGTTCCCACAGCTGCAGAGCGTTACAATTCAAGCCGGAGATCAGCAATCTCTGAACTTTACTGCCGACAAAGATTGGAAACTTTCTATAGACAAGACAACTTGGTGTACTTTCCTCGACGGAGAGGTTGAAACCGCACAACTTTCAGGACTCAAAGGAGAGGTGACTGTGACTGTCCTTGTGAAAGACAACGGACTCGACTTCAATTCAGATGTTGCAAAACTCGACCTCACGCTCGGAAACAAGACCGAGACCATTTTCGAAATCACCCGTCCGGGCAAGGCCCGCGAAGTGAAGCTCTATGCCGCTGTGGGTGATGGAGGACTCACTGAAGTTGAAAAACTTGAGTTTAAGTGGAACGTTCCTGAATGGGGAGACCCTTATATGGACCAGATGAAATTCGCTGTGGTGGCAAACTATGACTGGACCGTGGCGACTCCGGAGAAATTCACATTCCTCGACAAAAGCTGGAATGAAATCCCGGGAGTGACCGGTAAAGCAGGAGTGGGCACCGAAGACGAAGGATTCAGCCTCACATACATCAATGTCAATAATGATGCAAACGCATACGAAATCAATGGTAAACTTGTCGTAACCGACACTGAAGGAAAGAATCCTGTGGAGTTCGACATCGTCTATCCGGGCTACCCGGAGACTAAAGTTGCCATTGAGCCTGCAAGTCTTCTGGGTATGTTCGGTATGAACTTCAGCATCGACGGTTTTGTTATCAACAAAGGCTTTGACCAAGAGGAAGTGACCACAGACAAAGAGGTTAACGTATCCGTCAAAGCAAAAAATATGGAGTACAGCGTCTACAAAATCGCCAACAACGATGGAAAAGCTGTTGAACTTGGTGCGGACTCTTGGCTCAAAATCAGCGATGACAAGAAAGGCGTACTCAAAGTTTCCGCAACACAGAACACCACTGGCGACAGGGAGGCATATATCCTTGTGCTTCCGAAAGCACTTGTAAAGGACTTTAAGGTTGAGGATTTCATTGATCAGTATGGCTATGCAAATTATGACTACGACGGAATGTTCATAAAAGTCACACAGAAGGGTGTCACAATAACAAAGGATTTTAAAGCACTCTGGGGAAGAACTTATGCTGACATAAAGGCTGTCGAATTCTCCGAGTATCCTGATTTTAAGGGTACGACTCCATCCAATTTTGCATATGGCTCTTGCAATGACAACGCTTATGTGATTGAAGTTACTGAAAATGACATTATTGCCTACGGACAGAGCTCTGGAGCACTGATGTTTGCGCCTCTCGGTTTCCCTGATGGCTACTATGCTTTCGGAGGAACTGCGGACTCGAACCTCTACAGAATGACCCCTCAATCCGGAGAATGGAACGAGAAATATATTCATGACGCAACACTCTACACTTCAAATGGTTCCATCCATGGGCTCCAGATAGATCCTGAACAATTTGTCAATATGACTGAGACTGAGGTTACATCAAAGAATTTTAAAGGAATGGTAGTCTTCCAGTTCTACAAGACTGCAGAGGATAAACAATCGTATAAATCTTCCGCAACACTTGTGATTGTTAAGAAATAGTTTTTCAAATAAGAATGAAATTATCTAATCGAAATCTGATTCTGCTGATTACGGCATTCGTTTCCACCGTGCTGCTCTTTTCGGGCTGCACGGCGGAAACCGCGCCGGAATCTGCCTCCGGATACGGCTACGTCCAGTTCCACCTCTACAAGGCGGAATCCTACGACGCCACGACAAAAGCCGGAGGAAAACTTGATTATCTGCGTGACGCAGCAAAAATTAGAGTCACCCTCCGCAGCGAGGACAACGACATCATCACCCCGGTGGCAGTGGTGGAAAGCGTGGCTGAAAACATCTCCGAATGGGGACTTCAGACAGCGAAAATCCGCCTTCTCGCCGGCCGCTACACCCTCACCGCCTACGAAGTATATGACGGTCTGGACAAGTCGGTGATGATTGGAGAGCCGTCGGAGACTATGGTCATCGATGTGCCCGAAAACGGGTTGGTGGCGAAGGATTTGACTCTGGATGTGACCGGACGCGGCTGGGCAAAATTCCGTCTCACCAAAGACCTTTCGGAAATCGTGACGAGGGCCGGAGTGAAAGACGGAGCGGACGAATATCCGTTCTATGGCATCCAGTCCGTGGACCTCACTGTGAAGAACAAAATCACCAACGAGCTGACCGAAATCACCAATATCGAGGTCTCACACGAGTTCACCGAGGACGGTGAGGACGGCTATATCAGCGGTGTCTGCGTGAGCGACACGCTTGTTCTTCTGAAAGCCGGCACATACACGGTGACCAAGTTCAGAACCTATTTCGATTATTTCAGAAAAGTCTATGAGACATCGAGCAATGTCGCTGAAAACGAGTTTACGGTAAAAGATAACAAAGTCTCCGACGCTGATGTCCCTGTGACTCTCCACACCACTTCAGGACACATTGCGGACGCACTTGCCCTCAGGGAAATCTGGGAGGCGTTGGACGGCCCATCTTGGAGAATCAAATGGGAGTTCAACTGCGATGTAGATGCCTGGACAGCAAATGAAGGAGTCCAGATTCTCGGAAACGGAAGGGTTGCAGCCCTCGACTTCACAGGAACGGGTGCAAAGGGCGCTATGCCTGCCGCTATCGGCAAACTGACCGAACTCCGCAGAATCATACTCGGAACGATGAACTACAGTGCTGCTGCTCCCGGAATGCTCTCTACTTCAGCAAAGAGCACAAAGAAAGGAGCCGTTCTCTACACCCCTGAAGATCCCCAGAGCCACCGCCAGGGAGTCATCGGCAAACGCGACCCCCGCTCCATCTTCAGCAAAGAGCTTCAGCTCGGCTTTGAAATCGCCGGCAATCCGGTGCAGGAAGAGCAGAGCAGCCTCAGAGACAGATTCCTCAAGAGCGTAAGAGGCAAATCGCTGCCGAGCAACGGTTCACTCGGCTCTCTCGGAAACTGGAGACCGGAGGTTTATCCGAGCGAAATCACATCGCTCCCTGATGAAATCAACTCCCTCAAAAACCTTGAGCACATCACCATCTGCTACTGCCCGTTCTTGAGCCTTCCGGAGGATATGTCAGGCTGTACGGCTCTGACCGACCTCGACATTTTCGCCTGCCCGGAGATGACAGTTTTCCCTAAGGGTATCGCAACCCTCCCAAACCTCGTGTCTCTCGTTTTCGGCTTCAACGAAAATATCCCGGCTTCATCCACAGAGGCGGGAATAGCGGCAATCAACGCCGGAGCAGCCAGCAAGACAGTCCAGCTTCTCTATTTCCCTAACCAGAGAATCGATGTGATGCCGGACCTTAGGAATATCACCCGCCTGTCTGTGCTCACAGCTCAGGAGTGCGGTCTGAAATCATTCGCCGCTCCATTTGGAAAAGACCATCCGCTCGTGCAGCTGATTGTCAACGACAACGAGCTCAGCGACCTTCCACGCGATGCTGAGGGCTATTTCGTAGGCTACAACGCCGAGACTGAGGATTTGAACTTCTCCAACAACAAGTTCACATTTATGCCGGACATATTCGACGCGAAATCCGCCTATACAGTGGGCACCATCAATTTCTCCAACAACCAAATCAGCAGTATGGAGAACGGCAGCGCCTACAAGGGCCTGAAAGCCACGACACTCGATCTTTCATACAACCGTCTCAGCGAGATGCCGGTCGAACTCTTCGGAACCAGCTCTTCATCAGTGGGTTATCTCAAACTCGATGCAAACGGAATGGAGAAAATCAGCAAGGAGGCTCTGGACGGAGAATACACCTTCAGGACCACCACTATAAGTATGGCATACAACAAACTCAAATCCCTGCCGGAAGAATTCGACAGCCTCACTTTCCCATACCTCTCGGGAATGGATTTGAGTTACAACCGTTTCGACAATTTCCCATACACCGCTGTGAACAACCAATACCTCACAGTCTTCGTTTTCCGCCACCAGAGGGATGCGGACGGCGATCGTTGTATGAGGACCTGGCCTACGGGAATCGGACAGGCGCTCGCAGGTTTGAGGGCTCTCTATCTCGGTTCCAACGACATCCGCGTCGTCAATGACGAAATTTCGTTTATGATATATAATCTCGACATTATGGACAATCCGAACATATCCATCGACGTGAGCGCCGTTTGTCCATACATCCGCTCGGGATTTTACAACCTCATCTACAGCCCGGGACAGGATATCCGCGGATGTGACGATGCGCTTAAACTCTAAAAGTCTGAATGTATGAAGAATATTAAAACAATATCATTGATTTTCGCACTTGCTGCAGTGATTGCGGCGTGTCAGAAAGAGATTCAGACGAATCTGAAGTTCGGCGCGGACACCGAAACCATCACCATCGGTGCGGAAGGCGGCTCTGAAACCGTGCACATCAGCGCGGAAGAAGGCTGGGTGGCAAACTCCACTTCTCCCTGGATTTCCATATCTCCCGCAAACGGCAACGGCTCATCTGATTGCAGGATTATCATCGACACGACCCTTCTGGCCAACGGCACGCGAGAGGGAACCGTGCGATTCACATCAAAGTCGGCGGAAGGCTCGACATCCGACATCCGTGTCATCCAGACAGGATATGAAAAGATGATTGTGCTCAACAAAACTGAAGTTTCAGTTCCGAGTTTCGATGAGTACAAAAAACGCTATATCGACCTTGAACTCACTTCAAATGTGGAGTTTACGGCAGATATGGCAGCAGACAAGGAATGGGCGAAACTGCTCGACTACAAATTCACTCTCGACAGGGGTTCGCGTCCGAGAACGGTGAAACTCCGCATCAGATGGGAAAACAATACCCGCCCGTCAGAAAGGGAGGCTGTCCTCTCGTTTAAGGCAGCCGACGGAGAGGAACTCTCAAAGAACGACCGCCTTGTCATCAAGCAGACCGCCGCTGAAGAAATCGAGGACAGCCGCAGAGGCGACTCCCTCGCAATCGTTGGCTGCGCACGTGCAATCAACTTCGATATGAGCGAATTTGAAGGCGAGTCCATGGACCACTGGACATTCGTTTCACTTTGGGAAAAGGGTGACGAAGGCTATAGCGAAGACAAAAAAGGCCGCGTGAGAGCAGTGACATTCTCATTCTTCTACACCCAAGACGGGATTCCTTATGAGGTGCAGTTCCTCCGCAAATGTGAAGACCTCACCTTCTTCAGCAACGCAAACTGGTATCGTATGAACTTCTCCACAGGAGAATACATCGCGAAAATGACCCAGCTCAAGAAGCTGAAAATCACGGCACTCGGACTCGTAAAGATTGACGACGACTTCGCAAACCTCAAAAATCTTGAGGAACTCGGACTCGTTTCCAACAACTTCAACATCCTCCCTGACGTGCTAACACCGGAGAATTTCCCGAAATTGAAGAAACTCGACCTCTCTTCCAACAGAAGGACCACCATCCTCGACCTGAGCACGACCACCTACGACCAGTCAGTCTGGGGAGGTTTCGTGGGCGAGTTCCCGAAGAGGCTTCTCGAATGGGACAATCTGGAGTATCTGAGACTCTCGTTCAACTACATCTACGGCAAACTGCCTGATATGAAGGATTATGGCAAGGTATATACTGAAGAGGACATACTTGCGGCAAAAGACACTCTTCCTAACGGAGTGAACAACCCTGCACGCTACAACCTTATCGGCAAGCCGAAGGTGCTTCCGAACGCCAAGTTCTTCGGAATCAACCTCAACCTCCTCGAAGGCGAGATTCCTGAATGGGTGCTCTACCACCCTCATCTCGGGGAATGGGATGCCGAGACTCTCGTATTCAACCAGTCTTCAGAGATCAACAACCTCGAAGGCAAAAGACCGGGATTCTCGAATGTTCCGGACAATCTCGACTACTACTACAAGGCCTACCCGCTCAAGAAACCGGACTACTACATTGACGGAAAATAAGATAACAGGTGATTATGAAGAAGATAGAAAGAAATATATTTGCAGCTTTGCTCTTTGCGGCGGCGCTCCTTTCCTGCAGCAGGGAAACTGTTGTGGAAAATCCGTCGTCGGAGCAGCGCAAAGCCACAATTGTAAACAGCCCGGAGGGTGCGCAAAGCGGAGAGTTGATTGTCAAATTCTGCCCTGAGCTTTCCGACCTTCTGGACCAGGCGGCCATCACCAAATCCGGCGAAAGGGCAAATGTCCTGGAGGCGACCGGAATCAAGAACGTGGACGACCTTCTGAGCTACCTCGGAGGCTGCACTCTGGAAAGAGTATTCCCTGTGGACGTGAGAAACGAAGAACGCACCCGCAAATCGGGGCTTCACCTCTGGTATGTCGTGAGATTCGACCCCGATGCGGATGTGAAGGAAGTCGCTTCGCACCTCGCTTCTCTTGGCGAACTCTCAAAAATTGAGTACAGCAAAGAACTCAAAAAGATGTCCTCCGCACGTCCTGTAGCGATTTCAACAAAAGACCTTAGCTACACAGGTGTCACCGCGTCCGCCACATTCAACGACCCTCAGGCAGCTTTCCAGTGGAATCTCCACAACAGCGGAACTCTCCCTGACACCCCTATGCAGCACCTCACGGCAGGACTTGACGCAGGCTGCACAGAGGCTTGGAAGAAATGCACCGGAGACGCGGACATCATCGTCGCTGTGATGGACGAGGGTGTGATGTGGAGCCATCCGGACCTCATCGCAAACGCCTGGACCAACCCTGACGAGGTTTATCTCTCTACAGAGGACAACGACGGCAACGGCTACGCAGGCGACGTACACGGATATAATTTCGTGGCAAACAGCGGAATCGTAACTTGGAATGATCGTACAGACAGCGGACACGGCACACACGTAGCCGGAATCATTGCAGCCGAGAGCAACAACGGCGTCGGCATCAGTGGCATCGCCGGCGGAGACAAGGCCAAGGGAGAAAGCGGAGTGAAGATTATGTCGCTCCAGATTTTCTCAGGAAACAACGGTGTCACCATCCCGAACGAAGTACGCGCCGTGAAATATGCTGCGGACAACGGCGCGGTCATACTCCAGTGCAGCTGGGGATATAATTCCGCACTTTCAGACCCGTTTCACTACACTCCGACGAAATACTACACCGACGACGAATTCGCTGACGCACAGCCGCTCGAAAAAGAGGCATTCGAATATTTTCTCCACCACGCAGGCTCTCCTGACGGGGTTATCGACGGCGGTGTCATAGTCTTCGCTTCCGGAAACGAATATGCGGCAATGTCCTCATATCCGGGAGCCTACAGCAAATTCATCTCCGTTTCATCAGTTTGCGGCGACTTCACCCCATCGACCTACACCAATTACGGTCCGGGCACTGACATCGCGGCTCCGGGCGGAGACACCGACTATCACGAAGACGCACGTGGAGGCATACTTTCAACCCTCCCGTTTGAAGTCAGCAACGGCACAGGCTACGGCTATATGGAAGGCACATCGATGGCCTGCCCTCACGTTTCCGGTGTGGCAGCCCTCGGACTCGCCTACGCGAGCAAACTCCACAAGCATTTCAGAGCAGATGAATATCGCGAACTCATCCTTCGCTCTGTCAGCGACTTAGACTCTCACCTGAGCGGAAAGAAACTCTACCACTACCTCTGGCAGACAATCGGTGACTTCTGCCCTACTCTCGTGGACCTCGACTCGCAGTACAAAGGAAAAATGGGCTCAGGAGTCATCAATGCGGACATCCTGCTTCGTAACATAGAGAATGAAGCCAACGGAGTGCCGATGAAACTCACCAATGTCTATGTTGGAGAGGGCGCGACGAAGACCATCGAACTCAGACGCTGCTTCAAGGAGGGCGAAAGCACGAGTTTCACCGCAACTTGCGCAGACTCGGAAATCGCCACAGTCAAGGTCAGCGGAAGCAAAGTCATCGTCACAGGACTCAAACAAGGCCGCACCAAACTCAGCGTGACTTCCGGAAAGGGAGAGACGCAGACTTCCACCATCACGGTGAGAAAGGGAGCCGCACACAACGGCTGGCTGTAGGAAAACTGCAAGGGTGAGAAATTTGCTTGTCATATCGCTTCTGCTCGCGGGCACGATTGCTTCCGCCCAGGGAATCGTCGTCCCGCAGCATTTGCTCGACTCCATTGCAAATCCTCCGATTGAAAGGCTCGAAAGCCTCAGATTTGACAAGGAAACAGTGGATTTGGGTGAAATCCGCGAAGATGCGGAGCCGGTTCAAGCAGTTTTCACTCTCACGAACGAAGGAGAAAAACCTGTCTCCATCCTCAGAATCTCGACTTCTTGCGGATGTACGACGGCTCTGCACGAGAAAAGTTCAATCGCAGCGGGAGCCTCAACGCAAATCAGGCTTTTCTACAACCCAAAGTCCCAAAGCGGCAGACAGACAAGAAAGGCATACATATACACGGACGCCTCCCCCGCTCACCCTTCTGCGGCACTCTCTCTGAAAGTGAAAGTACTCCCGGGCGAACTCCCGCAAGGATTCCATGTTTTGATGGGCAGTCTGGCACTTAGCCGAAAGGAGGTCTGCTTCAGATTCGCCCCCGGAGAGGAAAAGGCTGTTGAGAGGATTGTCTGCCGGAACATAGGCAGGAAAGAACTCAGACTCCGGGAACTGGATGGCTTTTGCCCGACCTGGCTGAAATTCAGGACTGAGCCCCAAGTGATTCTTCCCGGAGCCGAAGCGGAGATAATTCTCTCCGCAAACGCCCAAGAATTGCCTTCTGAGGCCCGAACGGGCTCCACGCTTGTCGTTATAAGCGGAATCGACGGAAAGCCGTCAGAAAGGACTTTAAATGTGAATTATGAGCTCAGCACTCGTCAATGATGCCGCGCTGCCACAAAAAGAATAAAAAAGACAGAACATAAACAGTTTGAATAGATGAAAACAATAAGCAGAATACTCATTATGCTCGCCACAGCAGCGACATTCTTCGCCTGCACGAAGGACCATTCCTACGAAGATGACTCAGCCCCACAGCTGAGCCTCTACCAGATTGCCGGCACTTGGCAACTCTCCTCGTGGAACGGAAAGGAAATTGCCGCTGACGAGGAAACATACTGCTACCTCATACTCAAGAGCAAGGACAGCTCGTTTGAAATCTACCAGAACGTCGATTCCCCATACTCCCGCCACCTCACGGGCAATTTCAAACTCAGCTACGACGAGGACAAGGGAATCAACAAGGTCAGCGGCTGGTACGACTACAACGCGGGCCTCTGGGCATCGGACTACATAGTGAGCGAGGTGAGCGAAAACTCGATGACCTGGACTTCCGGCAGCGAGGTCTGCATCTACACCCGCTGCGAAGCCATCCCTGAAGACATCCTAAGCGGCACCAAGGCTCTGTAGTGCCCCGGCAAGCACTCCTCGAAATGAAAGCCCATAAAAAAGCTATACCCCGTTTAGCGTCCATCACTGGAGGCATCACGAGGTAAAAGCCCATTTAGAGAAAAATAGTTTAGTCTACTTTTTCATAGATTAAATCAAATCTGGGTATTGCAATCTAAAAATCGTTTTTAAGGTAAAAATTGCAAAACAGAACAAGTGTGTTTATTTTATAGTGTTCGTAACCTCCAGAAATCTGGAAGTGTTGCAAAAGTATAATCTAAAACCATAAGTGCAAAATAATAATTGTCACATAGGATAACATCCTGTGTGACAATTATTTATTACAACAAATCAGTCAAATGGGAAGTTTTACCGCAAATTTACACCCATTGATTATCAAACACTTATAAATACACCTAAAGCTCCGGATGTGACACGCCACGGTCTGAATTTTCCATCAAATCCTGCAAAAATTTGGATAATTCCCGCACATCATTGTTCAAACCGAGCTTTTTTCGGATTCTGAGCACAGCATTGCGGTAGGTTCCGTCGGTCACCCCGAGGTAAGAAGCGACCGTTTTTCCCCTCGCCCCGGAGACAACAAGACAGCAAATCGAAATCTCCTTACCGTCAAGTCCCTTATCCCTCAACCCTGCGAGGAACTCCGCATGAGAAAGCATAAAAGAAGCGCGGGTGGAGGCGAGGAAAATACTCCTGTCTTTCAGGACATCCTCCAATTTTGCCGTCACATTGGCCTTGTATCCGCCCATGTGTTCCACAATGCACTCGTTGAGCAGAGCAAGACGCTCTTCCACAAGATGCACCGACTCTTCGTCCAACTGCACCCTCTCCTTCCACGACAAAAGGTCGTCAATCTCCTTCTGAGCCTCGTCCCGAAGCTGTCTCAAGTGTTCGTTTTCCGCTTTTCTACGACGAAGTTCACGCAAAACCACAAGCGTCACAAGAGCCAAAACAATAATAACCAGCGCGAGGCACAGGCATATCACCAGATTCATATACCACAACTGCTGGCTCCTCAATTCCTGTTCGAAAGATTCTTCCGCAAAACGCGCCTTCGACTCGAATATCCTCAAATCCTGTTCATCAGAGAGACGGACATATTCCGAATATGCATCCAAAGCCCCCTTGTAATCCCCTGATTGTTCAAGAATTTGCGAAAGCAGCGAATAATAAGAGGCCTCGTACAGACTGCGATATGCGCTATTCCCCTCTCCGATATTCTTCATAAAACCTGTCCTCTCGAAAAAGACTTGCGAAGCCTTGTCATAATTCCCGGAAACGAAATATGCCTCCGCAATTGCGAGCCAGTCGACAAGAGAGTCCCTTCCCGTCATAGCGCTACAGTAATCCGACACAATCGAGTCCACAAGTGAGTACTCCTCTTTCTCGACAGTGTTCTGCAACAAAATTGAATAGAGATTTGTCAACTGAACAGAATCCAAGCCTTCTCTTTTAGCCAGAACGCTGTCAATCAGAGCGGACGCCGCTTCATTTTCGCCCTGAATCATCTTGATATTGGCGGCATCCAGAAGTGTCGCGGCATATCTCGATGTTTCGTCAAGTTCCCGATAGATTGCCGCAGCCTTTTCAGCCTTTCTTTCCGCTGCATCAAAATCGTAGAGAAGAGTGTAGAGCTTCGCCATCTTGCCGTACAGTTGTGCAACCGCATAGCGGTCCTTTGCTTTCGACACATACCTCAAAGCCTTTGAGAAATTTTGCATCGCTGTGTCGTAGTCGTCCGCAAGGTAAGCCTCCAGACCCTTCTGATAGTAGGTCAGAAGATTTTCGTCAGGAGATTTGCCCCAGTTTTCCAAAGGCGTGCAGCCGGAAGAAGAGATCGCGGCGAGCCCCCCGAAAAGCAAAGGCAACAGAATGAGTAATTTTTTCATAATCACGCGATTAAAAACTCCGCGACCTCGGAAAGCGTCTGCCCCAAAGTCGCGGAGTAAGCAAAACTTCAAAAATCATCTACAGTTTTTTCAGAAGAGTCTTGAGGCTGACTTCCTTGTCGATGATTCCCGGGAGGTCTTCAATCTTCACCCTCTCTTGAGCCATCGTGTCTCTGTGGCGGATGGTGACGCAGCCGTCGCTAAGCGAATCGTGGTCTACAGTCACGCAGAACGGTGTTCCGATGGCATCCTGGCGACGATAGCGCTTTCCGATGGAGTCCTTTTCATCGTACTGGCAATTGTAGTCGTACTTCAATTCGTCCATAATCTTCTGTGCCAGCTCAGGAAGACCGTCCTTTTTGATGAGCGGAAGCACCGCAACCTTCACCGGAGCGAGTGCCGGCGGGATTGAAAGCACTGTACGTGTCTCTCCGTTTTCGAGCTGCTCCTCGTGGAAAGAGTGTGAAAGCACCGCAAGCACCATACGGTCGACTCCGATTGAAGTCTCGATTACGTAAGGTGTGAAACTCTCGCCGCTTTCCGGGTCGTAGTACTGAATCTTTTTGCCGGAGAATTTCTGGTGGTTTCCGAGGTCGAAATCTGTCCTTGAGTGGATTCCCTCAAGCTCCTTGAAGCCGAATGGGAAATTGAATTCGATGTCGGTCGCAGCATTTGCGTAGTGTGCGAGCTTCTCGTGGTCGTGGAAACGATAGTTCTCCGCTCCCATTCCGAGAGCCTTGTGCCAAGCCAGACGCTGAGCCTTCCATTTTGCAAACCAGTCAAGTTCTGTTCCAGGCTTGATGAAGAACTGCATCTCCATCTGCTCGAACTCCCTCATTCTGAAGATGAACTGACGGGCCACAATCTCGTTTCTGAACGCCTTTCCAATCTGAGCGATACCGAAAGGAAGTTTCATACGGCCGGTCTTCTGCACGTTCAGATAGTTTACGAAAATACCCTGAGCCGTCTCCGGACGAAGATAAATCACGTTTGTGTCGTCGGATGTATTGCCGAGCTGGGTGGAGAACATGAGGTTGAACTGACGCACGTCCGTCCAATTTTTTGTTCCGGAAATCGGGCAGACAATCTCGCAGTCGATGATGATCTGGCGAAGTGCAGTCAAATCATTGGCATTCAGCGCATCCGCCATCCTCTTGCGAGTGTCCTCGATTTTCGCCGTATTCCTCAACACATTAGGATTTGTCTCGCGGAACTTAGCCTCGTCAAAAGCCTCTCCGAATTTCTTGCGTGCTTTCTCAACCTCCTTATTGTTTTTCTCTTCAAGTTTGGCGATATAATCCTCGATGAGCACGTCAGCCCTATAGCGTTTTTTCGAATCCTTATTGTCGATGAGAGGGTCGTTGAACGCACCGACGTGTCCGGAAGCCTCCCAAATTTTCGGATGCATGAATATGCAGGAGTCGATTCCCACGATGTTTTCGTTCAGACGGGTCATCGCAAACCACCAATACTGCTTGATGTTGTTCTTCAACTCAACACCAAGCTGGCCATAGTCGTAAACGGCAGCAAGTCCGTCATAAATCTCACTCGAAGGGAATATGAATCCATACTCCTTACAGTGAGCGACCAATGCCTTAAAAAGTTCATCTTGTGTCATAAATGATTATTTTTTAATATTTTACATTCAACTATCCTCATTCGTCCACATTCGCCGACCCACAAAATCCAATCTCCTGCAGACAAATCCCACAAAAATAATCATTTCCTCGCAAACCTCCCCAATTATTGAGGATAATCTTCCGATATTTCGACAAATCCGATTCTCCGCCAAAGGCTATTCGCCGCCCTTGTACACAATCTTTTTGTCCATATCTATGACTTCCTTAGCACTGTAGCTAAACTTTGCCAACCATTTTTTCCCTTCCAGTATGCTTGTCCAACCCTCTTCCTTGAAAACCTTGGCATCGAAGACATAGAACGGCACAACGTCGTCCTTTTTGTAGGACTCGAAAGGGCTGCCTTTACTCTGACTAATCCTCACACTCAGCCTATTATGAGCCTCTGTCTCAAACTGACAGTTTTTTGTTCCTTCCAGACTCTCAGGAAGCTGCTCCGCCGTTGACGATCCGCCTTTATGGAAAGGGACGAACCAGATCACATCCACATCACTCTGATTGTCGAGGGTGAGAAGATAGTAGTTCTGCGGCGTGTCAACAATGGTGTCCAAGCTGCGGTAGCAGGAGACACAAGTAAAAAATGCCGCGACAAAAAATAAAACTGAAAATATATATTTTTTCATAAGCCCTCCTTATTTTGAATATCTGCCTGACTGATAGCGGTTACGGCCCAAATACCAACCGATTCCGAAGTTAAAACTCAAGAAATTGAACGGCAAACGCGTGCGTGATATCTTTTCGCTTCCCCAATCGATAATCTGCCTTTTTTCCAGCTCTGACAATCCCACAGCTTCGGCCCAATTGGACGGTTCGAAGGATTTTTTGAACTCATAAACATTTTTCGAATACCTGAGTTCATTCGGAAAGGATTTGAATCCACACTCTGCAGAAATGTAGAAATGCCTGTTGAAGGTGTAGCACAACTGTAGCGAGAGCGAGAAAGCCGGTGAAATATTCTTCTTGTCAAGCAAGTTAGGCTGCGCCAAATAGTCAGGATAGGAAGAGGCTATCTGCTTGAATCCCACAACTGTAGGATCGCTTCCATCACGAGGTATACGTTGGTAGCTCTTGAAATCTCCGGAAAAGTTAGTGATGCCTACACCCACTCTTGGACACAGGCTCCAGCCTCCGAAATCATATCTGTAGGCTGCTCCAACAAGGAATACGGCCGCAGAAAAATCATTTTCCACAGACAAGCGGTTACTTCCCGAGTAATAGCCGGAATCGGGCAACCTGCCATAACGGTAGCGTCCGCCGTCAGCCCTGTTCACTGTCCAGAAATAAGCAACATCGTCCATATCTGCCGACAAATAAGAAAAGGAAGCAAACATTCCCCAATGCTTCCCGATGAAATAGGTGGTGCGCAACTGAAACTCCCCACCGGTTCCAATTCCGAGAGCAGTCCGCTTCTCTCCATAAAACGAATAAGGCATAAGAACATAACCGCCTTGCACATCCAAAGAGACACCATAGGCATAAGCTTGAGGGACATTTGGTTCCCTCCGGGCCCAAAGCGGCAAGACCAAAACAATAGCCGCCAAAAGAACAAAAATGCGTTTCATAAGTTCAGTATTTAAATGCGTATGCTATTTTTCTCATCTTTATAGGGACAGAAATACTCACTCCACTCTATCCAAATCAACCCCCACTCTATCCACATTAAAGGTACAAATTTAAAACGAATCTTTGATTATACAATCCCGAAACCCGCCAAATCTTGCATAAAACCTTCATTTCACTTCACGTCATCAACGCGCGATATGTGACATATCGTTTCCCGCACACATCTGCCAGAAAAACACCGCAACTTTTCTCAATACTTCGTTAAAAATTAACAATATTTTAGTTTAATATTTAATATTCAACACTTTACGTTATATTACATCTGCCGGAGCTGACTTTCTGGGTCAACGGAAGGCAGGCTATTAAACCAATCACTCGTTTCTTTGCTCAACTCGTGCAAACTCATTAACTTTGCAACAGATTTTCAAGGTGTTTGTGGTAATAAAAGACGAAAACGCAAAACTGCCATATATATTTTGAAAGACGAACAGAGGACAATTACTATTAAGCTGATAAATAATTATGGCACTTGCTATCAACATAGACGACCTACTGAACAAACAGAGGATAGAGTCCAATCGGATTGAATTTAAGAAAGGTTGGAATCCGGTGAGTATATACCACAGCGTATGCGCTTTCGCAAATGATTTTGACGACCGCGGTGGTGGTTATATCCTGGTTGGCGTTGACACTGACGACAAGACCGGAGTTGCCATTCGGCCTGTTGATGGAATACCCGTCGAAGAGATTGATGACATCCTTCAGGATATGGTCGGTTATAATAACAAGATAGCCCCGTACTATATGCCTCGGACAAGCACTGAGGAAGTGGACGGCAAGACTGTACTCGTAATATGGTGCCCTGCCGGGATTAACCGTCCGTATTCTGTTCCAGAGAATGTAACGGCAAAGAACGGCTCCAAGGAATACTTCTATATCCGCAGTGGAACAAGCAGCATTATCGCCAAAGGTGAGGTGTTGGATGAGCTTCGCGAACTTGCCAGTCGTGTGCCATTTGATGAAAGGGGCAACCCTGACATTCGTTTGGAAGACATATCCACTTTACTTTTGCGTGAATACCTGGTGAAAGTCGGAAGCAAACTGGCAAGCGAGATTAACATAAGACCACTGCAAGAGATTCTGGAGCAGATGGACTTGTTTGTCGGCCCGAAGGAAAACCGTATGCTGAGAAACGTGGCGGCCATGATGTTTTGTGAGAATCCAAGCAAATTTTTCAAGCGGACACAGGTGGAGATTGTCTATTTCCCAGAAGGAAGGCTGAATAATCCGAGTAACCTTTACGAAGGAGCAGTCATCAAAGGTTCGGTTCCGCAGATTATAGACCGCACCTTGGAATACTTGAAGCGTATGCTCGTGATGCAGAGTATCATCAAACCGGAGAATGACTATCGCAGCAGGAAATTCTATACTTATCCTTATCAGGCATTGGAAGAAAGTGTCACGAATTCGCTTTATCATCGTGACTATCGGGAATGGGAACCTGTCGTAATAACAGTAGAGCCGGATAATATTACCATTCAAAATGTGGGTGGTCCGGATCGAAGTATATCTGCCGCTGACATTTCCCGTTGTGATATTCTTGTTTCAAAACGTTACCGCAACCGTCGCTTGGGAGAATATCTTAAAGAACTGGATATGACCGAGGGGCGTTCTACAGGTATTCCGACCATACAAAATGTATTGGAGAATAACGGATCGCCTCGTGCAACCGTTGTCACGGATGAAGACCGCACATTCTTCCGCATCACGATTCCTTGCCATGAAGCAGCCGGCAATATAATAGCTGACATAGCCCATAAAGACGCTTCCGTAAAGGCTTCAAGGCGAGGTGCACGCAAAAGTGGACTACAAAGTACACCAGAAAGTGGACTACAAAGTACACCAGAAAGTACACTAAAAATTATAGAACAGATACAAAACAATCCTCAAATCACAATGACGGAGATTGCCAATGTTACGGGTTATTCTCGAAGTTGGGTAGCGAAAACTATAAAACGACTTCAAGAACAGAACATTATTAAGCATATTGGTTCTAACAAGAACGGCTATTGGGAAATCATAACCAAGTAGACAACAGGAAAAACGGTAGTGTTTCATCGAGTGTGTCCGGAGCCGGTCCCTCGGACTCTTTAGATATGCAAATATAATCAGTTTTCTTTTGGTTCGTCATC